>JAEEGH010000439.1_pt1 | contig 177129 bp, 135 predicted proteins | sample 9134181 | NCBI WGS metagenome assembly JAEEGH01 (sample SAMN16246544, study PRJNA631951) | gut metagenome | biome: gut microbiome; feature: rumen; material: DP-attached | host: Bos | place: Iran: Karaj | collected 2018-10 | reverse complement strand
CCGTAGAAATCAAACAGATTGATCATTGGTTCAGTTTCAATATCATAACTATCAGTAATCATAGCATATTGAATCAGATGTGAGTTTTATATTGCTCCGGTATCTCAAGATTGAAAGTTCTGCATAACAACAGAACATCGTGGACATCATTTTCATCGTATTCATATCCAAGATGGAACTGTACCTGTGCCTCCGGGTTTATGCAGAACACCTCAATATTCCCGATTTTTCCTTTACCTGAGAAAGTTTCGCTTGGGAAAGTGTATCCGTCATATAGAATTCCATCTTCGACATATTCGAAACAATGCAGATCGATTATTCTTCCGTTGTCATCTTTCCAGACAGTATGGCTGTCGGTCGTATAGTCCATTATAACTTCTCTGTATCCCTTCCCTGTAATCACGGATATGGTTATACAGTAGTCTTTCTTCTCTACGAACAGATCGATGTCGTTATGTATTCTTGTTTCTCTGCCTATAAGTGCATCGACACCCCAACCGCCGTCCAAAAATACCTTTACAGATGCTTCAGACAGCATTTCAAGAATCTCACATACATCAAAACAAGTTACCATAAAATTCGAATTTATAGGTTTCTGATCAATGATAAATCACCACTTGACAAAGCTTTGAAATTGCGCTCAATTTTCTCAATGTCCCAATCCCACCATTTCAGTTGCAGCAGAAAGGCGATGAATTCGTCATCAAAACGCATCCTGACCACTCGGCAGGGATTTCCCACGGCAACAGCGTATGGAGGAATGTCTGAGGCAACAACAGAGTTGGCTCCGATAATTGCTCCGTCACCTATGTGAACGCCTGGCATGATGGTAACATGCTGGCCAATCCAGACATCATTGCCCACAACGGTATCACCCTTCAGAGGCAATTCATCTTTCACTGGAGCAATGGCACTTCCCCAGTCGCCACCAATGACATAAAACGGATAGGTTGTCACACCGTCCATCCTATGATTGGCTCCATTCATGACAAACTCCACACCCTTGGCAATAGCGCAGAATTTGCCAATAATCAGCCGGTCACCTATGAAGTCGTAGAAATGAGTGACATGCTTCTCGAACTGGTCAGCACCATCCACATCATCGTAGTAGGTATAGTCGCCGATGATGATATGCGGGTTCTTCACCACGTTCTTGATGAAGCAGAGGCTTGGAATCTTCGGATTCGGAAAAGCCTCATTGGGGTTGGGTCTATTATTGATTTCCATAAATTCCGATTTATCTGTCTTTTATCTCTATCTAGACTTACCGCTGTATCTTCTTCGCAGGCCAACCATAGTCTTGATACAAGGTTACTGACAAGCCATGGTTCTTAACATAATTGCCCAGCACTTCGGCCCTAAGAATCTCACGATTCTTTTCATCGCTGTTAATAGCTTGGAAAGCGTCATACTTGTCACCGAAGATCTTCTTGGCCGTAGGTAAGAAGTTGGAGCCGTCCTCCACCTGTTCGAAGGCCTTCACTTCGAAGCCGTTCTCGGTCTGAGCAACATGCATCAGTCCGGGATGACTACCCCCTGATACACACTTCAGCGTATCTCCCACCTGATTGTAGTTAAACACCCAGAAATCGCCCCAGATAAGGATATCTTCTGCGTTTCGTTCATCTACAGCTACGATATGGTGGAAAGGCACGCAGTGTTCGCCCTTGGAATAATGCTTTCCGATTTCATCCACCAGATAGCGGTCGATAGCAGGAAAATAGGTAATTTCCTGCTCACTCATATTATTTTCCTGCTCACTCACATTATTCGTGTCGTTTACTTCTGTAGCGGGAGCTACTTCTTGTTTGTTACCACATGCGGCAAATGTTAGCAGGGCTGCGACAAACATTAAAATCTTTTTCATAAGCTTGTTATTTTATTGAAATGAACGTAGTCTTACATTCTTATTCAACTACGCCAATATCTTTTCCGCCATCTGTTTTCCAGCATCAAAGGCCTTTTGCAAATCCTCCTCCCAATGCTCGTCACGCCATTGGCGCTTAGCCTCCTCTGAGAAGCTGGCCAGTTCGAAGCGTTCGTAGTTCTTCACCTGATAGGTGTTGTAGGCAATCAGGTACTCAGGCTCGCCGAGAGCGGTTTGGATGCAGTATTCCATTGAACCGTAGCCCTGACTGTTATTCCTTTCAGGCAAGCCGTTCATGGTCTCCATCAACACTACAGGCATCCGCTTTGGAGCCGTCATGCTGTAATCGTTGTAGGAAAGCCAGGGGAATGCCAGACGCTCCAGGAACGTGCGCATCTGTCCCGTTACATCACCAAAATAAATTGGTGAACCAAGTACCAACCCGTCAGCCTCGGCAATCTCTTCCAAAACAGGAGTCAGCGCATCCTTGAACTTGCAGACATTCGAGGCCTTGCCTTTTATCTTACAGGCCATACACGACATACAACCCTTATAGTCGAGACCATAAAGGCGTACGGTTTTCACTTCAATATTGTCGCTCACAGACATTGCACCTTCAGCAAATCTCTGAAGCATCGAGGCCGTATTGAAATTCTTTCTCGGACCTCCGTCGATAATGATCATCTTCTTCATATTCTCATTGTTTCACTCCAGATATTCCTTCCTTCCCAGCATATTCAGGGAGATGTGTAGATTCACGGCAGCACAGCCCAGGGCAGCCAGGGCAATCCAAAGAACGAAAAGGTCCTTGACCACTTCCCTCTTTTCATTGACAGTTTTCTTTTTCATAGAAGCGTAATTTCTTGATTATTTAATTCTCGCAAACTCACCGAGGACAAAGATACTGAATTATTTTGAATTGCCGACGATTTCTTCAAGTTTTTTGGATAATCTATGACACAAAAAGAGCAGCCCATTATCCATAAAACACATATTATCAGAATTGAAGTTATTAAGGAAACGAGGAATTTCCACCATTGATTATTTTTCAGCAGAACAACCCATGAGACAATCAATAGTATCAGTGTCAGAAGAAAAACGGAAACATAAAGAATTAACATGGGTACCTTCGCACACCAATCCAAATGATAAAAAAAGGAAGTAGATAACATTAACATAAGAGGAGACACTGTCAAAAGAATGGGAAAAGCCCACCAAAACTTGATAAAAAAACGTTTCATTGTTAAGATCTTTAATTCCGTTTTATCTTATTGTAATTCTTTTCTCCATGTCATTTAAGATAACTATAATTACTATTCCCCCATAATTGTTACCACCAACTTTCTTGAACCACCATAATTGCGGTACTCGCAGAAGTAGATGCCCTGCCAAGTTCCAAGATTCAAGTGGCCATTAGTAATGGGAATAGTCAGACTTACCCCGCTCAGCGTTGACTTGGCATGAGCAGGCATATCGTCAGCCCCTTCTAACGTGTGTACATACTGAGGACAGTTTTGAGGAACCAGTTGGTTAAAGATGGTTTCCATATCCACACGAACATCTGGATCTGCATTCTCGTTGAGACTCAGTCCACAACTCGTATGCTTCGTGAAGATGTTTATAATACCGGTCTTCGGCAGCTTCGGCAGTTGACTCAGAATCTCACTCGTCACCAAGTGGAAGCCCCTGCGTTTCGGTTTCAAAGTTAATTCAAATTGCTGTATCATAATTATTCTGTATGCAAAAGTAACTTTAAATACAGACTTATTTACCGGAAATATACTCTTTCATCTTCTCTATGCCATATTTGGCCACGACGAGATCCTCTTCAGAAGTTGCGCCACTGAAAGCAAAAGCCAGCTTACAACCTTTATATTCATCGTAGGCACCACCAGCATACCCCAGTTCACCTGTCAGTGTCTTACGGTTCGGATTACCACTGTCGGCTCCTGAAGCAATTACTTCTCCGCATTTCGACCATGCAACGGCCACAAGATTAAATCCGCCTTTTGTGTCAAGAGGAGTCCCCACCACTTTCATCTCACCAATCCAGTCAACGGTCTCGCCTTTGTTGAGGATAGAGGCTGTGGCCACCCCATGAATTCCCATTTCGATAGCCTTGGCTTTCGTATCTTCCAAAGCCTTTCCAATCTTTTCTCTTAATTCTGCGTTTGTCATTTTCGATTTACTTTCATTGTTAGTCGTCAGTCCATTCACTTTCTGTCGGCAGATCTCTGCCAACTGCGGATTCGTAACCTCCAAATAGCGCAGGGCATAGTTACGACCCAGTTTACGATAACCCTCACTGCTGAAATGCAGATTATCTTCGCTGGGCATGCAACCTTCGGATGATACGACATACGTGTTCGGATAGTGGTTGGCAATATCATTGATGGTAGGATTAGCATGACCGCAGATGCCGCCATATTCTCCACGTATCACCTCACCAACCAGCAGCGGAACAGCAGTCGAGTCGAATTGCAATTCCTGTTGCAGGTCGCGATAGATTTTCCTCAGTGTCTTGCGCCATTGGTCGTTATAAGCATCCGTCTCACCTTGATGAAGCAAGACACCCTTAATGACACCATCTTTGGCAGCAATCTTCGCCATACTGAGCAAACGCTCGTAAGGGTCACGTCCATACTGGTCAAGAATGTCGTTCATCCAATCGCGCTCCTCACTGGCGATAAGCGGCGCATTCTGATCCTTGTCGAAAAAAGTAATGGGACAACCCTCAACAGCCACCGATACGATACCTATACGAACATTCTCTGGTACCACATCTATCAGCGTCCGTCCGAACCAGTCGGCTGGCCCGAGATGAGCATCTGCACGACAAAGTGGTGGTACAGCTTTGCGCCATGTACCTAACTTGCGGTCAGGGCCATCGGTTGTAGCCATACTGAGATAGCGGTCGTTCACCACCAAATCCTGCTCCTCTATAGGAGCCTGCCCTGCCATGTTCGACTGTCCGAAGCAGAGGAATATCCAGAAATTCTGATCCTGTGCATGTACCTGTAGTGTTCCCATAACTGTTATTAAAAGAATGATTACGAAATACTTTTTCTGTTTCATATTCATGTATAACATATTCTTGTAAGTTATAATAGTTCATCTACCCTTTCACGGCACTGGGAGTCCAGTTCTTGAAGAACCTCAGCACCTTACTATCGAATGCAAAAATAATCACTATTTTTCAATCCTGCAAACTTTATCCTGAAAATACATAACAATAAAAGCATAAAAAGAACGTTATTGGCAATAAAGAAATGTAAGCTTCAGGTATAAGTAGATTTATGAATAAGAAGATACTCTTTCTACACGGCTTCTTTGCCAGTGGTCAGTGTGTGCCGGCAATAGCATTACGCGAGTCTTTCGAGGGTCGTGCAGAGGTACTTACGCCTGACCTTCCCATGCATCCCAAAGAGGCAATCAGCTTTATAAATGAGTTGATAGACCACGAAAAGCCAAACCTTTTGGTGGGCAACAGCTGTGGTTCGTTCTATGCTCAGATGATTGCTCCTGATGTAGGCATACCTGCCTTGCTGGGTAATCCACACTTTCAGATGACAGATTTCCTGATATCACGCATAGGTGCTCATCAGTATAAGGCGCCAAGGACTGACGGTAACCAGGATTTCATTATCGACGAAACATTGATAAAGGAGTTTGCTGAACTGGAGGCTGTCCAGTTCAACCACTGCAATCCCAATTTTAAGGACAAAGTATGGGGATTATTTGGCGAACATGACACACTGGCACATTTTGAACCCGTATTCTTGAAGCATTACAGCAAGTCGTTTCACTTCCCAGGAGGGCATACTCCTACTGCTGAAGAAGTACACACTTGGTATGACCCCCTGGTTGAGCAGCTGCTCCATGAAGAATTGAATAATAAAACAAATATATGAAGAGAATTTTGAGTTGTTTATTGGCTGCCCTTGGGCTTACTACAGCCTGTGGCCAAGCGAATTTTGAGAATATGGAAGTGAAGGAGTTTGCCGAATTGATTGCCGACTCCAACGTGGTGATCCTCGATGTGCGTAAAGCAGAAGAGTTTGACGAAGGACATATCAAGGGAGCCGTCCTTATCGACCAGTTCCAGAGCGACTTTGTGGAGCTGGCACAAGCCAAACTGCCTAAAGACAAAACCATTGCCATCTATTGCCGCAGCGGTCGCCGCTCTGCAAACGCAGCCGCGAAACTGGCCAATGTAGGTTATAAGTGTGTGAACCTAAAAGGAGGTATCCTCGCATGGAAAGAGGCAGATATGCCTGTAGTCATTAATCATCATTGATGTACGACTTCGTAGTCATATCATAATACAAGGCCTCAAGTTCCGCTAACGTCAGCTTCTCAACAGTGCGCTCAATGATGCGGATAAGCTCGTCGCGGCGATATTCATCAGATTGTGTAAACATATCATGTAAGTTATTGAATCAACTGTACTTATAGACGTATGCCGAAGAAGCCGCGCATGCGCCATTTCTGGTTATGCAAGGCCAGACTCTCCTCCTTGCCGATATTGGTGAAGTTATACACCATCGACATACCGTAAAAGATGTTGCCCTTCTGCCGAACCAGCGCCCCCCTACCCGTGATGATTACCTCAGGAAAGTGGTAGTGCAGCGGTACTCGCGAATCGCCGAAGGTCATCGACGTGTTACTATATACGATGAACGTAGGAAGCGCAGAGATATGAAGCAGCCATCCTTGAGCAGGCACGTAGTTATAACCATAGCCCGCCCCTATACCGATATTCGTCGTCTTCAGATCCATCTTCTTATCCCAGTCGAGCGTGGCATGTTGCCCCATCCCCGACGCAGCTAACATAAAGCTACCCGCAGAACGTCGTTGGATGTAGCTCTGCGAGAAAGCCGCAGGATAGGAAAAGCGCCTGTTGTTGAAGGCGTAGTAAGCATTCAGGTTCAGTGTCTTCACCTTAAGAATGTCGGCAGGCAGCTCTATGCGGTCCATACCCTCATGATCGTGCCACCCCGTGAAGTTATGTGCATCTTGGTAGATAAAGTCCCAGCCGAAACGGTTACCGTACGAGTTGATGTTCAGTTCATAGTCCTTGTACTTCCCCAGCAGCTTGGCAGGATTCAGTGCCATGTTAAGCGAGAAGCCCAGATACGTAACACCCATGCTCAGCGTCGATTTATAGTCGGCAGTCATCTCCGACTTGAAAAACTGTCCGTTCTCCAACCCCTCCGATTCAATCTTCGCCCCCGACACGTTCAGTCGGGCCTTGATGGTCCACTTCGTCCTCGGGCGCGTGATAAACGCCGTGTCGATATTCCCCTTGCGGTAATTCTCGGTCAGCACACTGTCGAACCGGTGCAAGATACTCTGCGCCGACAATGGCAGGCCCATACAGCTCATCACAACGATGAGCAAGGCCACCACCCCACTCCTACGCATTGTCATATGTGTTACATGCTGTCTTACCATCACGCTTCATCTACCCTTTTACAGCGCTGGGAGTCCAATTCTTGAAGAACCGCAGCACCTTCTCCTGATTGTAGCCTTCACCCTCCTCCAGGAAGCTGGAATCCTGAATGTGCAAGATCTTTCCCTCCTCGTTGAGAATCACGAATACAGGGAACCCGAACCGTCCGGCATTGTCCAGACGTTTCATCAGGGCCTTCCCCTGCTCCACCTGCTCAGGACCTTGCGACTTACGAGGATTGTAATTCACATGGATATACTCGAAGTTCTCGTCAATCACCTTACTGATGGCCGTGTCGTTCGTGATGAAATCGGCAAACTTCAGGCACCAGGGACACCAGTTACCGCCTACCTGGCATACCACGAACTTCCCTTCGGTCTTCGCCTTCGCAACAGCCTGGTCAATCTGCTCTATAGGGTTGATTTCCTCATTATACACCTTCTTCAGACTCTTTGTGGGTTGTTCCGTCACTTCACGTTCCATGCCCGGTCCATCCAGTATCTGACCTCTTACATGAATACAACACACAATGGTTGTTACCACGAGCAATACTGCTGCCATAAGAATGATGACTGTCATTTTTCTCATACCATTCATCAATTATAATTACTTTTATTGATGCAAAAATACGAATAATTGGACAAAAAGAAGTATATTTGCACACATAATTTACTGATTTTTGCTATTTTGATGAGAAATAATATGAAACAAATCGTTTATTCATTCCTATTCATCGCATTACTCCTGTGCTCCTGCCACCCCAGCTCACCCAAGAGCGAGATAACGGCAGAAATGGCCTACGAGGGCGTCAACAACTATTGCCACAGTCAGTTCGACTGGAGTATCGCCGAAGAGAACCCTTCCATCATGTACGTCACGATGGGCGAAGAAACCGATTCAACCTATCAAGTCATCTTCCGCAGCTATACAGCTGCCATTACCTATTTCTACGTCAATAAAGCCAATGGCTCCACACGCATGGTGGAACAAGTCCCTGCGCTTAACATCGAGAACGAAGCAGGAACCATTAACTTATTCGATTACCTGAAGAAAGAATAGGCATGTAGGGATTCTCACCCACTATTCTTTCAACAACTGCTCCACCGTCACGTCTTCACGCACCTTGCCCTGTTTGTCGACAAACACCACAAAGGGTATGGCTGAAAAATTGAACTTCTGCTTCAGATAGCCCCATTCTGAGCGAGTGATATGGATGTGCTCGCCCTGGATGTTGTTGGGTTCCAGGAACGACTTACATTCCTCTGGTGTGTCATCAGTCACGTAGAGATACTTCACGGGCCTGTCCTTGTTCGCCTTTACCTCATCGCGCATGGCCAGCATACCTGCACGGCAGGGGCCGCACGACATCTCCCAGAAATCCACGTAGAGCACGTTACCTTTGTACGGTTCGATGATGCGTTGGAAGATGCTGTCGCCCTTAGTCAACGGCTTGTCTTCCGCCACCTTGATCTCGTTCTCCTTAATGAATTCACGAAAGGCCAGAACACCCTGTCGAATCAGTTCAGGATGAGAGACAAAGTTCATGGTGCAAGCAAAGTCATCAGCAATCACATCATACTGTCCCTTGTTCCATCGTGTGTCGCTGAAAAAGTCGAGCAACATCACCACCTGGACACTAAAGTCGTTAGGACTGATGTGCAGTTTTTCCTGTAGCAAATCCAATGTATATTTCCTGTTCTCGCGACGGAACACCTCCTGAACCTCTGCCATATGCTCAGCTTTCTTGGGGTCGTAATCAAAGGGGATGTAATTTAGCACTTGATATTTTGTAGGGCGGAAGACCTGAAACTGCATCCTGTTGAAGAAGCTCCAGTCGCCAGCGATCAACAGTAGCGGATTGTCAGTCAGGTATTTCTCACGTGGTGCCACAAAACTGAAGAACTGCTGCCAATAGTCATCTCGGGATATCGTGTTATCATTATCCAGCAGGTCCTCTGCCATCATAAAAGTGCCACAAATATTACTCATATACTCTCCAAGAATAAAGGTTCGCAAGATGTCGGAAGCCAAAGGCGAGCAGTCAGCCAGCTCCGGCAGTCCGTCGTTCATTTTCCTGACCAGCTCGTCCATCTCTGCCACCTGTCTGTCCTTCCACATCATCAGCGAGTCAAGATTATTCTCTGCCTCACCACTCGGTCTGGAAGTCAGTTGGTATTTTTCCCACATCTGCTGAAACGTTCTGGAAACCTCCCCGCCAAGGCCTGTACCGTCAAACGTCACACCCTCTTGAAGCGATGGCTTTTTCATATCAAGAGTGATGTTAATGGTATCGCCCGGACAGCCATAAGCCATTCCTAACGGATAGACGAGTAATGGCATAGGGTAAGGCACATAGACGTTGAGCGAGAAGGTGCCGTCGTCCTTGAACTCGATAAGAGACTCCTCCTCCTTGTCCACGATATAGTTGCGCACGACAACCGAAAAAGAACCATTTATCTTGTCGAGTACCTCCTGAGGAATCTTCTCCCCCTTCAATTCATCAGGTAATTCAAGGTGTCCCTGTATCACCACGTTGCCTCCATGCAGCCGATACTCACTGATCTCTGCACTGGGATAGTTCAGCAACTGAGGAACCTCTACTTTCTCTACTTTCTTTACTTTCTTCTTTGCCGCCATGCAAGTAGGTGCAATAAGCAGGGCGAGCAAGATGATCAAAGTGTTTTTCTTGTTCATTTGATTCATTTTTTTATAGTGAATGTAAATAGAAACATACTCTCATAGTATCAATAAAACGACCCGCACATTTGAGCATCATAGAGAGGCTTGGAGGGTTCTAGTAGTGCAAAGGTAAGAATTATTTCCGAATCACCAAAATTTTGCTTTACCTTTTTGCTCTGCCCCTCGAAAACTCCTCATAACCGCGTGAGTTATAAGCCTAGTTAGTGGTAGTTATAAGGCTGATAAGTGGTAGAAACTAGGCTGATAAGTGGGTGAAACCAGCCTTATAACTTGGCGTTGGAAGGTTGATGTGAGGGGTGGTAGATGTGGCAGATGTGGCAGTAGTTTTATAAACTTTATAGAATAATATATATAAGTCTCGGGCGCGAAAATATATAATGTTTTAAAAACATCTGCCACATCTGCCACATCTACCACCCCTTGGAAGGACAATTTAGGGAGGATAGGGAGGATAGGGAGGATGTTTTTAAAACAATATATATTATTTTTCTTTCTCTCGCGCCCGAAAATTTATAAAGTTTATAATTTTACCTCCCTATCCTCCCTATCCTCCCTGAAATATCAGAAGAGGCGGATGTCAAATTTGGCTACCTTATTTTTTATAATCCTTTGAATATCATCATATTGCAGTTCTTCAACATAGTACTTATAATGACCATTGGTCTTTCTCACCGAATACCCCAGTTTATTCATTATCTTCCCTATTTTAACAGTTGATAACGGTTTTTTTTGCGTGACAGGAACCTGCTATTTTTCTCATTTATATCGTTTCAGATTTGGATGGTATTGAAAAAAATCATATCTTTGCAACATATAACTTAAAAACCATTATATAATCAAACTATTACAGATTCAAAGATCACATTATAAAATATTTGAAGGTATGAAAGAACAAGTTTTACAGGCCATACGCGAGGCTGGTAAGCCCGTCTCGGCAGGTGAAGTGACAAAGGCTTTAGGAGCCGACAGAAAGGAAGTGGACAAGGCATTTGCCGAACTGAAGAAAGAGGGTGCCATCATATCACCCGTACGCTGCAAATGGGCTCCGGCCAAGTAAAAAACGAGGAGGACTATGTTCCTCCTCGTTTTGTAACCATAGGCCACTGAGGCCTTTTTTGAACACGCACTATGCGGATTCTCTATTTCACTTCCCGCAAGGCTTGATGGTAATCACCCTGTTATACGATTCCGGCTTTACCCTGTATTCGTCGAGCACATAGACACAGGTGCAACCAACCCCCGTGGTGTTGTAGTCGAGGTTAAGGGTATAGCGGTCGGTCTGCGGCTGCAACTGATAGGTGAACTGACTCTTGGTGAGGTTGTCGGTGGTGAAGGGATAGGCGTTGAAGTTGAAGGGTTCGTTCATGGATATCTGTACGCCCCTGCCCTCCTTGTCTAACAGCCGGACATATCGGTTATCGGTACGCAGCGCATGATCCTGCGGCAGGAGGTACGGCTCGTACATATCAGCAACCGTCTTGCTCCAAACGCCCACCTGATAGCCCGTCTTACGGTCGGGATAGTTCTCTTCGGGTCCGCGACCATACCAGGTGATACAGTCGAAATCGTTCGCCACTGAGGTAGTGAAACCGATGCGGGGAAGCATCTCGGGCAGACGCCCCTGCGGACTGAGATGGTTATCGATCTTAACCGTACCGTCGTCGTAGAAATGATAGGTATAGTCGAGGGTGAATCCGCACAGCTGCACACCCTGGATATACAGGTCGAGCGCTCCAAAGGATGAGGCACCTACCTGCACCAGCTGATTCACGGTAACGGTTGTCTCGCAGTCGTTGTGCGTTACTTCCACATGAGAAGGACGGATGCTGAGCTGGTTCACGCCTTTGGAATACCACAAGGTGGAAATCATGTTACCGTATCCTTCAGCATAGCCGCCGTTGACACGGTACGCATCCCATGAGTCGAACTCGTTGGCAGTGGGAGCACGCCAGAGGTTGAACGTGAGGGGCGCCATGAGTACGGGCTTGCCCTCGATCTCCACCTGCTCCAGGTTACCGGTTTCCTTACTGATGACATAGCAGAAACCCTTGCCCGAGATTGTGATCTGCTGGTCGTCCTGCTGCATACGCAGGTTCTGTGCAGACAGCTTCTCTTCAGGTGCAGGGAGGTTCCACGACGAGAGCTCCAGCTGATCCCATGCCACCTCATGACCTTTCTTTGCCCACACCTCATCGTTCTTCAACATGGAGGTAATGGTGACACGATACTCCTTTCCAGGCACAATAGAAGGTTTATGATAGGGAATCCTGATGATCTGTTTCTGGTTAGGCGCCGTGGAGAGCTGGATATCGCCCTCTTCCAACACCTGATTATCGGCCATCAGAGTCCAATGGGTGGCATATTGCGAGAGATCGGTGAAGAACAGTCGGTTGGTAACCTCTGCCTCACCCGTCTCTGCATTGAGCAGACGGAAGCTGATGGGCTGTGTGGTCCACTTCATCTGTTTCATCTCAGGCTGCACCGTACGGTCGGGCCAGATACAGCCATAGGTACGCATATTACCGCCAATGGTAAAGAAGGTGCCTTCGTCGCCATTACCGTCGAACGTGAGGTAGAGCACTGCATCGTCGGCTTTTCCTTCGCCATCGGCCAGACATTGGTTATAGATAGCCACATTGTCCATCTCGGCATCAGCCGTAAAGATGGTCTGGGGGTCCTGGGCATGATTACCGGCAAACCTACCGATGTTGATGGGGTACGGGAAATTGCTGAGCATGCCGCGTTCGCCACCGCCTCCGCCTCTGGGACCACGACGGTTCATGGCAGGCTCTGCAGCAGTCTTCTCAGTGCCTTTCAGCTCACCGTCGATGTAGAGTTTCATTTCCTTGCTGTCCCAGGTGGCTGTTACATGATGCCACTTGCCTATCCAGTTGTCGGGCAGATCGACGTCGAGCGTGTGCTTCACACCCGAGTGCAGATAGAACTGCAGCTTGTCGTTCCCTTTCTGAACAACACCGAACTGGGTGTTTCCCTTGGTGATATAGGGGGCTCCCTCGTAGGTGCCGCTCAGCTTACCGGGTTTCACATCGAAACTGATGGTCAGGGCTTTTCCCGACAGTTCCACATTGCTGCTGCGGTACACTTCCACCCACTCGTCGTGTCCACTCAGGCGCAACACACCTTTTTCCACCTTGGCAGCACCCATGAGGTGTACGGGGGTGTTGAAAGGAGAACTGTCTTTCAAAGGACGGATATGCACGGTAAGACCAGGGTTGACGAAATCCCAGATTGCACCACCCATCAAACGGGGATGGCGACGAATGACAGACCAGTATTCATCCAGTCCGCCACCTGCATTACCGGCCACAGAGAGGTATTCGTCCATGAACGACGGACGGGGGTCTTCGCTCTCGGGCACCATGGCGGTGTTCATCTCCAGTTCGTAAGGCGTTGGGTAGCGCGGACCGATGATTTCTTCGCCGGGATGGGCGTATGCATTACCACCGTACATGAAATAGCGTGTGGGATCGAGGCGTTTGCCTTCCTTCACCACCTCGGTGATGAGCGGACCTTCGCCGCTCTCGTTACCTGCACTCCAGAAGAGCACACAAGCATGATTGCGGTCGCGCAACACCAACTTCTGTACACGCTCCAAATACATCTCGCGGAAACGCTGGTCGTTCGAGATAAATTCCGTGGCGTGCGCCTCGGTACCTGCCTCGTCGATGATGTACAGACCATACTCGTCGGCCAGCTCCAGGTATTTGTTCACAGGAGGATAGTGCGAGGTTCGCACGGCGTTGAAGTTGTGCTGTTTCAGTATCTCCATATCCTTGCGGATGGTGGCTTCGTTCATGGTGTGCCCCAAATCGGGGTGCTGCATGTGCGTGTTGATGGCATTGATCTTGATGGGCTTACCGTTCAGGTAGAACACCTGATGACGGATCTCGGTTTCCTTGAATCCCATCTTACTGCTTATCTGCTGCATGACCTGTCCTGACTGGTTCAACAGCTCCAACTTCAGCTGGTAGAGCACAGGCGTCTCGCAGGTCCACTTATCGGGGTTGGTGATGAGGGATGACATCTCCACGGTCTTCTTTCCCTTCCCTTCCATCGTGAAGGGGTCGGTGGTGAGCTGCTTCACCTGATTACCTTTCGCGTCGGTAAGCGTGGCACGCACGGCGTAGGAGCCCCGAGCGTCCTCGTATTTCTTCACATCGACAGCCACCTTGAGGGTAGCATCCTTGTATTGGTCGTCAAGATCGGTAGTTACATACCAGTCGAACAAGCGCGTCTTGGGTGTGGCATAGAGCGTCACATCATCGAAGATACCCGCCAGGCGCCAGTAGTCTTGTCCTTCGAGATAGTAGCCGTCGCTATATTTAAGTACACATACAGCCAAAAGGTTCTTTCCTGGTTGTACATAAGGAGTTACGTCGTATTCGGCAGGTTCCTGACCGCCTTCGTTATAACCCACCTGATGACCGTTCATCCATACGAAAGAGGCACTTTGTGTCTTCTCCATACGAAGGAATATCTGCTGGCCCTTCCATGACGAGGGGATGGTGAAGGTCTTCCTATAAGCGCCAGTGGGGTTATACTCACGGGGCACAAAAGGAGGATTGGCCTTGAACGGAGCAGGCACATTGCGGAACTGTGCATCGCCATAACCTTCCATCTCCCAGTTGCTGGGCACAGGGATGTTGCGCCACTTGCCATCCTTGAAGTTCGTGGCAAAGAAGTTCTGCGGCACTTCCTCGGGGGTGTTGGCAAAGAAGAATCGCCAGTTACCGTTGAGCGAAAGCTGCTGACTGGCCTGATAATAGGCGTGTCCTTCCTCTTGGTTCTCTTCAAAGACGGAGGTGTTCTCGATGTAATCGTAAATGTGCTCAAGATACTGAGCATTGGCCTGCAACGAACAGGTTGCAAACAGACAAATGATTAGTTTTTTAATAGTCATATGATTGTGTAAAATGAATGATATCCAACAGTTGTTCCATATGGTCAATGATATGGTCTGCCCCAGCCTGCTCCAGTTCTTCTTTGCTTCCGTTACCCCATGACACGCCACAGGTTTTTGCACCGGCATTGACTCCCATGAGGATATCTACTGCCATGTCGCCTACGACAAGTGTCTCGCTGGCAGGGAAATGCATGGCATCGAGCGTTTGCAGAACAGGCTCCGGCTTTGGCTTCGCCTCTTTCACATCATCGGCCCCGATGAGGTAAGAGATACAATCGGCTATACCCATATTGTGCGTCAGCTCAACAAGGGAAACATGTGAACGGGAAGAAGCAATGGTAAGCACAAAACCTTGTTGTTTCAAGGTTTTGAGTGTTTGGATGACTCCAGGAAAAGGCTGCGGGGTCATCGACTGAAGGTTTGCGGCGAAGATACGGCGGTAAGTATCAGCACATCGTTGTACCTCTTCTTTCTGCAAATGAGGAAACAGCGTCTCAAAGCAGACAGTGAGCGGCAGACCGATCGTGCTAGCACACTCTTCCTCTGCCCGATACGGCAGCTGCATCTCGTTGATCGTCATCTGCATGGTCGTGACGATATTCCGTCGGGTATCGCCCAGCGTTCCGTCAAAGTCGAATATGATTAGTCCTTTTTTCATTATATGGTTGCAAAGGTACGAATAAGCGAGAGAAATACCAAATTTATTTGAGTATTTGCGAGCGAGAGTACTTTCGACGTAGTCAAAGGTACGAATAAGCGAGAGAAATACCAAATTTATTTTGATATAGACTCAATATTTGTTAATATTGTTGGTAAAGTTAGCAACAGTGCTTTTTTTTCCGTATCTTTGTCGTTGAATTGAAGAATTACTAAAATAATGACAATGAAAAGGACGCTAATCTCAGCACTCGTCCTGCTGTTTGCAGGATGCATGACCGCTGCAACAAGTGTAGAAGACGGCAGTCGTCTGTGGCTACGCTTCGACACGGCTAAAACAACATCAACAATCACAGGAGTCAAGGGTACGGCCATGACCGAACTGCAAACCTACTGGCAAGGTGGACCGGTAGTACTGAAACGACAGAAGGGCTTGCCCAAAGAGGGATACACCATTAAGAGTCAAGGGGGAAAGACCGTTATTTCGGCTGCCAGCGATGCAGGGTTGCTCTACGGAGCCTACCACCTGATGCGCCTGCAGCAGATAACAGAGAACGGAGTGTATTTTGATCAATCCATGGACCATCTGGATATCACAGAGAAACCCTTCTACGACCTGCGTATCCTGAACCACTGGGACAATCCCAACGGTACGGTGGAGCGTGGCTTTGCGGGTAAGAGTATCTTCCTGAATCCCACACCGGAGCGGATGAAAATGTATGCACGGGCCAATGCATCGGTGGGTATCAACGGTACGGTGCTCAACAATGTGAACGCCAAACCTGAGGCACTCTCTACCGAGAGTCTGCAGAAAGCCAAGAGCATTGCTGATCAGTTGCGTCCTTACGGCATTCGTGTCTATCTCTCCATCAATTTCGCCTCGCCTATCAAGGTGGGCGGACTGGAGACTGCCGACCCGCTTGATGCGAATGTCATCAAGTGGTGGAAGAATAAGGTGAATGAGATCTATAAGCTCATACCCGACTTCGGTGGCTTCCTCGTGAAGGCGAACTCTGAGGGGGAGCCCGGACCGCAGGACTTCGGGCGTACACATGCCGACGGTGCGAATATGCTGGCTGGTGCACTCAAGCCGCACAAGGGTATAGTGATGTGGCGTGCTTTCGTCTATAATCCCCAGAGTAGCGACCGTGCTAACCAGGCCTACGAGGAGTTTATGCCCTTCGACGGACAGTTTGCCGACAATGTCATCATCCAGATCAAGAACGGTCCGGTTGACTTCCAACCAAGGGAGCCGTACAGTCCGCTATTCACTGCCATGAAGAAGACGCAGATGATGGTGGAGTTCCAGATCACGCAGGAGTACCTGGGTGCCGCCAACCACCTGGTTTATCTCGCCCCGATGTGGCAGGAGTTCTTCTCGTTTGTGAAACCCGGCAGTTTGAAGGCCATGGCTGGTGTGGCGAACATCGGCGACGATGTGAACTGGTGCGGTCACCACTTCGCACAAGCCAATTGGTACGCCTTCGGTCGTCTGGCATGGAACCCCAATCTGAGGTCGGCGGATATTGCCTATGAGTGGCTCAGACAGACATGGAATCTTATTTCAAATTATAAGCATCCCGCTACCAGAACAGATCTGTGTAGTGCCCTCTATCCGGCAAGATACGGGGAACCTTGGGGAACCCTTGTTGACTTGATGATGTCCAGTAGGGAGGCCTGCGTGAACTACATGATGCCATTAGGTATTCATCATATCTTTGCAGGAGGGCACCATTACGGTCCTGAGCCTTGGTATGCACCACGCGGCTTGAGGGCCGACTGGACCCCACCCTACTACCATAAGGCCGACAGCATCGGTATGGGCTTTGACCGCACGACGAAAGGATCGGGTAATGTGAAGCAGTATCCCGACGAGCTCTGTAAGCTCTACAACGATATCAACACCTGTCCAGAGGAAGTGCTGGTGTGGTTCCATCATGTGCCTTGGGACTTTAAGATGAAGAGCGGGCGTACCTTCTGGGACGAGCTGTGTCACAAATATGACGACGGTGTTCGCGAGGCACGCCGTTTCCTGAACATCTGGGATGCTATGGAGCCTTATATGGACACTCAGCGCTTTGCTGACGTACAGCGCAAGCTCCGTATTCAGGTGAGAGATGCTGAGTGGTGGCGCGACGCCTGTCTGCTCTATTTCCAGACCTTCTCTCATCGTCCCATCCCACAGGATATGGAGCATCCCGTTCATAATCTCGACGAGATGATGAAATTCAGGATTCCTATCAGCAATTACGAAAACCCTGAAAGCGGATATAATAAATAGGAATATACTATCCAAGGAAGATGATAGGCCGGGAAAAGATACACAGCTGTCCTGAGCTGATGGCATATATCCAGGAGGTAGGCTTCCTGCCACTTCTGGATAGTGGTATTCCCGGCTTCTCAGCCGAGGATGTGGTGGACGAGGATAACCGCTACGTTGTGTTCCCCGATGGTGGCTGGGACTGGCCTCTATGGAAGTGGAAGGGTCCTATCGTACAGGAAGGGAACTGCGTGTATGGTAAGTTCTTTGCCAGCAAGGCCGGGTTCATCAGTCGTACGTGGTGGCCCGACTTCTGCAACTATCGTCGGAGCAAGCATCCTGAACCTGCAGAGGGAAGTATTGAGGAAGCCATCCTGCTGACACTACAGGAGCACGGGAGTCTGATTACCCGTCAGCTGCGTGCTGCCTGTGGCTTTACAGGACCGAAGATGCGCAGCAGGTTCGACGGCTACATCACCCGTATGCAGATGGCTTGTAGAATAGTGACCGAGGATTTCGTCTATCCGCGTGACAAGCATAACCGTGAGTATGGCTGGGGGTGGGCATTGCTCACCACACCCGAGCAGCTGTTGGGTTATGAAAGTATGAAGTGTCAACGCACCCCAGAGGAATCCTACCACCGTCTGTTATCCCACCTCCGCTCCATCTTACCTGAAGCAACGGATAGGCAGATTGAGAAACTGATTGAATAAGCCTATTCGTGACGGACTGTTAGACAAACTAAAGAAATTGCTTACAATCTGCAGATAAACATAATAAATTATTAGCAGAATGTAAGCACCTATTTGTTTTACATCGCAAAACGACACATTTTCTATCATTCATCTTTCTTTTTGTATTACTTTTGCATCCGAAAAATGTCAAATCAACAATCCAAAAAGATATGAAGGTAAAGAAACGTTGGATCATCCTAATGGCGGCAATGACGTTGATTGCCCTAATAGGTGTGTTTGTAGGCGAGCCTACATTTGAGTGTGACTGGTCGGTTATTTCTGCGGCCGATGTAGCATGGCTTATCACAGCTACGATATTCGTGTTGATGATGACCCCTGGTCTGTCTTTCTTCTATGGCGGTATGGTGGGAGCCAAGAACGTGATATCCACCATGCTACAGTCGTTTATCGCCATGGGACTGATTTCGGTACTGTGGGTAGCTGTCGGCTTTTCTTTGTGTTTTGGCGACGATATCGGTGGTATCATCGGTAATCCCTTGACATTCCCGATGTTCCACAATGTGGGCGGTGCTGTATATACCACTCCGGCAGGTAATATCTTAGGTGGTGCTACCATCCCGTTGGCGTTGTTCGCCCTGTTCCAGATGAAGTTCGCCATCATCACCCCTTCATTGATTACCGGTTCGTTTGCAGAACGTGTACGCTTCTCGGCATACATGTTCTTCATGATGTTCTTCTTCTTTGTGATCTATTGTCCACTGGCGCACATGACCTGGCACCCTGAAGGCTTGTTTATGAAATGGGGTGTGATAGACTTCGCCGGTGGTATTGTTGTACATGCTTCCAGTGGTGTGGCAGCTCTTGCCGGTGCCATCTTCCTTGGACGAAGGAAGGCAGAGACGCGTAAGAGTGAACCTGCCAACATCCCGTTCGTACTGTTAGGCGCTGCGATGTTGTGGCTGGGTTGGTTCGGTTTCAATGCCGGCTCTTCACTGCATGCCGACGGACAGGCTATCAAGGCGTTCCTCAACACCAATACCGCTTCGGCAACGGCCATGATGACCTGGATTTTCTTCGACTGTCTGCGCGGACGTAAACCTTCTGCCATGGGAGCTGCTGTTGGTTGTGTGGTAGGTTTGGTGGCCATCACACCCTCTGCAGGATATGTCACCGTGGGACAGAGCATCTTCATCTCCTTCGTCATCACCATGATCTGTAACATTGCTGTCTATTGGCGCTCACATTCCAGAATTGATGATGCCCTCGATGTATTCCCCACGCACGGTACTGGTGGTATCTTCGGTACGATACTGACAGGTGTGTTCATTCAGGAAGGACTGATTGCTGGTACGTGGGACGGCTTTGTCATCTTCCTTTATCACCTGTTAGCCATCGTCATCGTATTCGTCTATACCTTTGTCATGAGCTGGGTGGGCTATAAGCTGATCGACATGCTCATCCCGATGCGTGTCTCCGCGTACAGCGAAAAGGTTGGTCTCGACTTCTCACAGCATGATGAGCACTACGGACTGGCTCATATCGGTGAACGTGAACTGGCAGAATACGAGGAACATATTCGAGAAAAGAACAAGTAGAGTAATAACGTACGGAAAGAAAAACGCCCAGATCCTTGTAGGGATTTGGGCGTTTGTATAACTAACGAGCGTGTCGTTTGAGCTTTATGCGATCTCGATGCTCTTAGACATCTTCTTCTCTTCCTTCTTCATCTTCGGAAGGACAACGGTCAGGATGCCGTTATCAACCTTGGCTGAGATATGCTCACGCTCCACATCATCGGGAAGCGTGTAGCTCTGCTCGTAGTTAGCATATGAGAACTCGCGGCGCAGATAATGGTTGTGCTTATCTTCCTCCTTGTGCTCCATCTTGTTCTCAATAGCGATGGACAGGTTACCTTCATCGTTGATGCTTACGCGACAGTATTCTTTCTTGATGCCTGGAGCAGCTACCTCCATGGTATAAGCTTCGTCACTCTCCTTTACATTGACTGCAGGTGCTGTTGCATTGGCACGAGGCATGAAATCAGTGTTCAGGAAATCGTCAAATAATGTTGGGAACCAACTGTTTTTAAACATTACTGGTAACATAATCAATACCTCCAATTATACTTTAAGTGAAACATTTGTTTATATTGGGAACCGCTTCGTAGCGGTCTCACCAACATAGATGCAACAAATGTGCCTATGGGGTATAAGACTGACAATCTGGCATTTTGCATGACAGATTTGTCAGATAATGATTACCTACCCTACTGTTTAGTAACCGGGATTCTGTACCAGATTGTGGTTCGTAGCCATGGCATCAGCGGGGATGGGGAATAGACGGGTATGACCGTCTTTCTCGTTCACCTTACTATAATAGGCGTTACCTTCAAACAGACTCTCATATTGTCCGAAGCGAATGAGGTCCTGTCGGCGCCAGCCCTCCCAGCAGAGTTCCAGCAGACGCTCGTCCAACAAGTTCTGAAGGGTGAGCTCACGGTGATTCTCCGCTACCCTATCGCGCACGGCATTGAAGTCATCCTGTGCCGTAGGACCCTCTCCGTCATACTGATAGGTAGCCCCTCCAAGACGGAATTTGGCTTCGGCACGCATCAGTAGGACATCAGCAAAACGGAACAATACAATATCATTATCCATCAGTTTCCCGTCTTTCGTGGCATTCTTATCCACCTCGTATTTCTTCATTCGGGCACCGGCTGTCTCTACAAACGGACTGCCGCTCAGGTCCATGGCCACTTCGCGCGGGTAGTATCTCAAATGATTACCGGTTCTGTCGGTTACAAATTCGAAATTCAGGTCTAACACTTCCCCCGCCCAATAGTTCAAGGAGAAACGCACATCCTCGTCGTCTGAGTCGTAACCGAAGATGTCGAGAACCTTCTGCGTGGCACATGAGCCGTTCTCACCGGTAAAGCCATAGGCGGCAGCATGACGGTAGTGGTACGAACGGAAGAGGTTCTGCTGCTGGTTGGTGTACAGATCCTTGTCCATGGGAATGGTCCAGATATTCTCCTCGGAGTACTCGTTATACACGGTGAAGTTCCTGTAATAGTCGTTCTCCAGTCTATACCCCATATTCTCTATCTCGTTACAGTACTCAATGGTTTCCTGCCAGTGCGGCTTACCGCTATACACCTCGGCGTTGAGCATGAGCTTCGCAAGCACAAAGGTAGCCACAGGATAGGTGACACGACCGTAGTGGTCGCCTGGTTGCTGACTGTAACTCCAATACAGATACGGACGTGTGTCTTGCAACTCCTTCACGACGAACGAGAAGACTTCTGCACGTGACGACTGTTTCACCTCCTGCATGGAAACGGTGGATGAGGTGACGATGGGTACATTACCGAAGAGGTCGAGCAGATACCAGTAATAGATGGCCCTGAGCGCCCGCACCTCAGCCAGATAACCCTTGTAATCGATATCAGAGAGCAGGATTTGATGCTTCTCAATCTGTTCCAACGAGCGGTTGCAGAGGGTGATGACCTTATACAGATAAAGCCACGCATTCTTGGGGAGGTCGTGCCCGGCGCTCCAGGAATGACGGTACATATCTTGCCACAGACCGCCATCATACCAGTCGCCGCCTCGTGTAGGCAGCATGGCCTCATCCGATCCGAATGTCTGCAGATCGTAAACACCACGACAAGTACCCTGCAATCCCTGTCCGTCTTCAGAACCACCTATATAGGTATACAAGGTGGCCACGGTATTCTGAAAGAGAGAGGTGGCTGATTGGTAAGCCGCATCCTCAGGAATCTGGTCGCGAGGACTCTCGTCCAAGGTACACGACACGAGTAATGTACTGCACAAACAACAAATCATCCATGTTGTAAACTGGCGTTTCTTATATCTCTTGTTCATCATAATTCCCATTTATTTCTTCAAAACTGAATACTAAGACTCATGGTATAACTGCGATAAGGAGGAATGACATTCTTGTCGTCAATGCCCAGCGTACCGTTGATGACGCTTGAGTTAATCATCGGCGTCAGTCCGCTATACCCTGTAATGGTGGCAAGGTTATTCACAGACCCGGCCAGTCGCAACCCCTGCACATACTTGGTTCGCAGAGGAACATTCCAGCCAATGGTCAGATAGTCGATATTCACATAGTCGCCCCTCTCCAGCCAATAGTCGCTGATGGTCTGATCCTGGATATTCATCTCAGGCGCACCCTGCATCACGTTGTAGTTGGGCAACGACAACATATTCATATAGTTGAGTTTCGTACCATTATAGATCTTATGACCGAAAGCACCGTTCATCTGTATAGTCACATCCCACTGACGGTAGCGGAAGGCGATGTTCGAACCCATCATGGCTTTGGGCGTGGCTTGTCCGCAGATGTATTTCTCATCGGTCACATCATAGTACAGCGACCCGTCATCATCTTTCGCCAGACCCTTGCAATGCGGCAGATAGAAGACACCCAGCGGCTGTCCCACGATCTGCATCACTACATCGGATGCACCATGGAAACCTGGTCCCCAAAGAGACGAGATACCCTTCATCGTGGGAGCAGTAAGGTGCTGACCGTTGTAATCACCATCGAGAGAAATCAGCTTGTTGCGCTCAAAGCTCCAGTTCATGTTGATGGTCAGGTCCATATCCTTGGTACGAAGCGGAGTAATACCAAAGCCAATCTCAAAACCGCTGTTCTTCATGGAACCCATATTGGCCAAGAGCTTGTCGTAGGTGTAAGGCGGTACGGGTACATCATAGACATAGAGCATATCGGTGGTCTTGGAATGGTAGTGATCAACGGTAAGGGCTATGCGACTATCCCATAACAACAGGTCAAGACCCACGTTGAACGTACGCTTCACCTCCCATTTCAAGTCGGGATTGGCATTTCGGATAATACCAAGTGTTGTGACAAGCGCACCGTTCACGGGCACCACGCCGTTGGGCTGTATAAGCTGCATGGAGTTATATGGACCAATGCCTCCCAGGTTACCAGAGAGTCCGTAGCCTACACGCAGCTTGGCATTGTTGATGAACTGCAGGTTTTTCATCCAAGCTTCCTTACTGATCACCCATGCACCACTCACTGAAGGGAAGAAACCCTGACGGTTGTTCTTACCGAACTTCGAAGAAGCATCGGCACGGGCATTGGCTGTAATCGTGTACCTGTCTAATAAAGAGTACTGGGCATGCAGCAGGAACGACTCCATGTGTGCATCGGTATAGTGGGAATCAGTACCGTCCCAAGGACGCGCTGATCCTGCAGAGAGCTTATCGTAACCGAAATCATCGGTTGAGAAGTTCGATACGGTAGTATAGAAGCCTGTACCCTTCTCCATACTCTCTTCCACCAGTCCCATCAGATTCAAGGAAGAGTTCCGCCACTTAAGGATGTAGTCGAGTGAGATATTACCTAACGACTCCTCGCTCTTGTCGTTTCCACGATAGGCCTCGCCGTGGCTCCATACAATGGTAGGATAATGGTGGGAGTTATTCACCGTATTATAACTATAGGAACCGAACACCCGCAGTTTCAGGTTTTCCAGCAGACTGTAGGTTGCATTCAGGTGGACATTGAAATGTCCGTTGTCCTCATCCTGCTTCATGGTCAGCAGTGAATTGGGATTATTGATCCAAAGAGCATCGGTTACCTGACCGTAGGTTCCATCATCGTTGACTCCATCGGGATAGGTGGGGTTGAAGGTGTTTGAAGAATACAACAGTTTCTGCTGGAAAGGCAGGTAGTTATTCTTCTGGAGAGAACCGAAAAGTCCGAGATCAACGGTCATGCGATTCTCGAAAGCCTGCTGAGAGATGTCGAGCTTAGCGATGTAAGTACGGTAGTTATTGGTTTTTATCACCGTCTTGTGTTCCATCACACCCACTGAAGCACGATAGTTAGCCGTCTCAGAACCACCGCCAAAGGCAATATGATGGTTCTGCACAAAACCAGTACGTTCAATCGTCTTACTGAAATTGGTGTTCGCCCCCAGGTCGATATAGTCAAGACCGAGCTGTGTGGCGGCCTGACGGAACTGGGTTGCATTGAGCATATTGATATGTTTGTAGATATCCTCGAAGCCCACCGTACCGTCGAAACTGATATGGAACTGCGACTGCCTACCTTTCTTCGTAGCTACCTGAATAACACCGGAGGCACCTCGTGAACCATACTGGGCCGTTTCTGAAGCATCCTTCAGAATGGTGAAGCTCTCGATGTCGGCAGGATAGATGGTGGAGAGCGTCGCCAGGTCGGAAGTCACGCCATCGATAATGACCAGCGGGTCGTTTCCACCCGTCAGTGAGGTGGTACCTCGAACGCGCACAGCACTCACCATAGCCTCCTGGTTACCACCTGACGTCACCTGTACACCAGCCGCCTGACCACTCAGGGCTTCGATGGATGAAGTGACGAGTCCTTTGTTGATCCGCTCCCCTGTAACCTTCTCCACGGCACCCGCCAATGTGTTCTGATTACCGCTGGAGTAACCAATCCGCACGTTAACGGTTGAGTCTCTTTGTATGATCTGTGCTGATAACGATGCAGATAAAGTCAGAGTGACAAACAGCAAAATGTTTTTCTTCATGGGATAATTCACTGCCACCATAGCAGTCGTTGAGATTCTATACTATGTTAATACTTGAACGCCATATACGAATGCGGTTTGAGGGAAACGGGAATCTTCATGGCCTGATTTCTGTTCCAGCCTACCCAATAGTCCTCCAATGCACCTTCAATGACACGACCGTCATCCAGGCTCGTCAGACGCTTGTTCTCATCCTTGGTACTCACCAGTTTCACATCCACAGGCTCGTCGTTGAAGTTCTCGACAATGAGTGTGTGGTTGTCATAGAGGAACAGACTCACCTTAGCGGGAGCATCGAGATAGAAGTCTAACCCTTTACTCATCACCCTGCGGATCTCCGTAAGCGCAGCGGCGGGATAGTCGTACAGTCCACCCATGTCATCAGGAACCGTCAGTACATAAAGGTACGCATTGGCATACTTGGCTTTATGGAGAATAGGGAAACCAGAGACACCCCCTGTCAAGGGACGACCTGCACTGATCACCTCCCAGCTGTCGTTGGTCTGGTAACGAACCTGCGGAATCAGGATGTCACGGTTACTCTTCCCGTACCGACCGAAGTCATTTACAATAGCTTTCAAGTCTGAACACCGAAGTTCGCATACCTGAGCTATCTTCTCGGGAATGGCTTTCAGCAGACCGCTGGTAATCACCATGTCATGTCCACTCCTCAACTGTTGTTCAATCTTCTTCATGATATCTGCATCACCAGCAGCCTGTTCAGTAAGCAGCATCACTTCCTGATCCTTGGCAAAGGAAGGATGAATATCCATAGGCAGACCAATCATACCGAGGTAGTTCTGCAGGAAGTCCTCTCCCAAGGAATGGAAGGGTTTATACGACTGTATGCCTATAGGATTCCCTAACTTCCCCACCAGATGATCTGCTTGCCGCAACACCACATCAGCGATACGTGCCATCGTGGTGGGCGTAACGTTCTTGTTCCCATTCTTGAAAGGAGCCCGCATCTGGTCGTAATCCCAACTGGTACCAGTCCCCTGCCAAGGAGCCCGATACTCATCGCGCAACGGATAGTCGAGCAGTTGGTTATAGGCAAACAGCATCACGTCACGAGCCTTGGCGATGGCAGTAAGATGCAACTGTTCCGCATAGCGGTCCATGCTCATCTGAATACCTCCGGCATCTACCCATCCGCCACCGTTATAACCTGGGCGCAGATTCTCAAAGTAACGAATAATGTTATAGCTCAGGTAGTTCTGCAGATGTTGGGCACTAGCAGGATCACGTGTTTCCGTACCAGTCCAGATACCGTCGAAGAGCATCGGACCGTCCTCGAGGTTAAAGCCCAAACCTTGGAAATGGTCATACCAGTTGGGATATTTGATGATTACCTTCACCTTGGGATTCACTGTCTTGGCAGGCCCTATCACCAAGTTCTTGGCAGCATCGTTCATCAGATCCAAGCGGTATTCGGTCCAAGTCCTGTTACCTTTCGCAGCAATCTCCACCTCACTCTTGCAACTGGTGAAGAAGAAATCGTCTAACAGGAACTCATCAAAATGTTTGGCTGTGACTTCAGCGATGTGCTTAACCATCTTACGGTGTTCTGGATCAGAATAGCAGAATGTCTCGAAGTCGTTTCTCTCATTGATTGTATAGGTAATGCCGCCAGCCACTTCCAGTCCTTGTTTCAGGAAGAACTTCTTAGCTTTCTCAATGGTGGCATCATCCACGATCAGCATGTCACGATGCGTTTCCAGGTAGATCTTATCCACATCAAGCTGACTCGAGATGGTCTTCCACGATGACTCCAGCCACTTGGCGTCCTTCATCTTCTGTACCTCATAGGCACGGACATAGACCGACACCTTGAAGTTCGCATGTTTGGCCATGACGGGTAAGGCTGTCAGCATCAGCAGCATCAGGCAAAAAGCCATATTGACAACAAGTCTTCTCATCTTTTATTCCTCCATCAGTTTACGATAACGAGCACGCTTCGGCTCTTCCAATCCGAGACGTTGTGCTTTGTTGGCTTCATATTCACTGTAGTTACCCTCGAAATAGAAGACACTACCCTCTCCTTCGAACGCCAGGATATGGGTACAGATACGATCCAGGAACCAACGGTCGTGACTGATGATAACGGCGCATCCGGCAAAGGCTTCCAGACCTTCTTCCAAGGCTCGTAACGTATTGACATCGATATCGTTAGTAGGCTCATCTAAAAGTAATACATTACCCTCTTGTTTCAAGGCAATGGCGAGATGCAAACGATTACGTTCACCGCCAGAGAGTACGGCGCACTTCTTCTCTTGGTCGGCTCCGCTGAAGTTGAAACGAGAGAGATAAGCCCTGACATTGACGTCTTTACCGCCCATACGAATGGTCTCGTTACCCTGACTCACCACTTGATAAACAGTCTTCTCTGGATCAATATCCTTATGTTGCTGATCCACGTAAGAGAGCTTCACCGTATCACCGATACTGAACGTACCTGCATCAGGCTGTTCCAGATTCATGATCAGACGGAAGAGGGTTGTCTTACCGGCACCATTAGGACCGATTACGCCCACGATGCCGTTCGGTGGCAGCATGAAGTTCAGATCAGAGAAGAGCGTTTTCTCGCCATAGGCCTTCGCTACATGCTCCGCTTCGATGACCTTGTTACCCAGTCGGGGACCGTTAGGAATGAAGATCTCAAGCTTCTCTTCCTTCTGTTTCTGCTCCTCGTTAAGCATCATCTCGTAGGAGTTCAGACGGGCTTTACCCTTGGCATGACGGGCCTTGGGAGCCATACGCACCCATTCCAGCTCGCGTTCCAGCGTCTTGCGGCGCTTGGAGGCAGACTTCTCCTCCTGTGCCAAGCGTTGCGACTTTTGTTCGAGCCACGATGAGTAGTTGCCTTTCCATGGGATTCCCTCACCACGGTCAAGCTCCAGAATCCATTCTGCCACATCATCGAGGAAATAACGGTCGTGAGTTACAGCAATCACAGTTCCTTCATACTGCTGGAGATGCTGCTCCAACCAGTCGATACTCTCAGCATCCAAGTGGTTGGTAGGCTCATCGAGCAACAGTACATCAGGTTTCTGGAGGAGCAACCGACAGAGTGCCACCCTGCGGCGCTCACCGCCTGAAAGTGTCTTCACACTCCAGTCGCCCGGCGGACAGTTCAACGCTGCCATGGCACGATCCAGTTTCGAGTCCATGTTCCAGGCATCTGTACTGTCGATGATATCCTGCAGTTCTGCCTGACGACTCATCAGCTTGTCCATCTTATCAGGATCCTCGTAATACTCAGGGAGTCCGAACTTCACGTTGATCTCATCATATTCAGCCAATGCGTCATACACATGCTGTACCCCTTCCATCACGTTCTCCTTCACGGTCTTCTCCTCATTGAGCGGCGGGTCCTGCGGCAGATAGCCCACGGTATAGCCCGGACTCCACACCACCTGACCCTGATACTGCTGGTCTAATCCGGCAATGATCTTCATCAGCGTGGATTTACCCGCACCGTTCAGACCGATGATACCGATCTTTGCCCCGTAGAAAAAACTCAGGTAGATATTCTTGAGCACTTGTTTCTGGTTCTGCTGGATGGTCTTGCTCACTCCAACCATCGAGAAGATTACTTTCTTGTCGTCTACTGTAGCCATAATTCTTGTTTTATACTTTTCACAATAAGTCCGTTATCAACATACGAATGTCAGATAACGGACTTACCTCCTTTCAGTTCTACGAGCGATTAAATCAGTGAGAACGCCACATCCATCATGTGGGTGAAATTATTCTGACGCTCCTCAGCTGTTGTAGCCTCTCCTGTCAGGATATTATCTGAGATGGTGCAGATGCCCAGCGCGCGGTTTCCTGAGCGGGCTGCATTCATATACAGGGCTGCAATCTCCATCTCTACGGCCATTACACCCATGTTGATCCACTTGTCGTTGTGTGGGTTCTCGCCGTAGAACACATCTGATGACAGTACATTACCGACCTTGTAGTTATAGCCGAACTTCTCGCATGCCTCAGCTGCCGCACGGATCAGACTGAAGTCGGCTATCGGTGCATAGGTACCAGGCATCTCATACTGATCAGCATAGTTACTATTGGTGCAAGCGCCCATCGCAATGGCCAGGTCGCCAATGTGCAGCTCCTTATTGATAGATCCTGCCGATCCCACGCGGATGATGGTCTTCACCCCATAGAAGTTATACAACTCGTAGGTATAGATACCGATTGACGGCATACCCATACCATGTCCCATCACACTGACCCGCTTACCTTTATAGGTACCCGTATAGCCAAGCATTCCACGAACATTGTTGAACTGCACGGGGTTCTCCAGGAACCGTTCGGCCATCAGTTTTGCACGTAGCGGATCGCCCGCCATGATTACTGTCTCGGCAATTTCGCCTTTCTTCGCCCCGATGTGGGGAGTTGGTGTTTGACTCATATTCTAATTATTAATTAAAGTTTTACAGGATGTTCTCTTTCTTTGTGGTGCACTCATTCACCAGATACACAATGCTCATATAAGGAATACCCGTATTGGTCTCCAATCCAATCTCACAGGTTCTACTATTAGAATAGCCCACCTCGATATGGTTCTTCTCAATTTGCGGACGAAGCTTACGCAAGCCATACTTATTCAGTTCTGGGAAGGTGAATCCACGGTCACCGGCGAAGCCGCAACAGCCTACACCCTCAGGGAGGAACACATTGGTGGAGCAGAGCTTGGCCAGGGCAATCATATCCTTGTCAACGCCCATCTGACGAGTAGAGCAGGTCAGGTGAAGGGCGATATGACGGTCTGTCGGATGGAAGTCGAGACGTGGCACGAGATACTCCATGATGAACTCTGCGGGTTCGTAAAGCTTCATCTTCTTCATCACCTTCTTCATGCGGTGCAGACAAGGACTCTGGGCACAGAGCACAGGGTACTTCCCTTGTTCGGATGCTTGCCACAACGCCTCTTCGAGCTCAGCACTCTTACGGTCGGCTATGTCGAGCATTCCCTTCGACTCCCAGATCTGTCCGCAGCACATCTTCTCCATACCCTCTGGGAAGATCACTTCGTAACCGGCCTTCGCCATCAGTTGGATCACCTCATCAACAAGATCGTGAATCTTACCATCCCGTTTCGACTGTCCCATCGTCTGGTTGATACAGCTGGGGAAATAGACCACCTTCAGCGGCGAATGCTCCTCCTCATGTTGGGGGATGGACTTTTCGATGATGAACTGGGTCAGGTCAGACTTCTTCGGCTGTCGATGCTTTTTCGGCATAGCGGTTGTCCAAAGGGGCATACCCATCTTGTTCATACCTCTACAGATACTCGTCATCAGCGTCGGTCCCAAGGTGACATGTCCTAAGTGAGCCACATCCAGTACGACGCGCAGGCCCGACTTGATGCCGGCCATGTGGTTGGCAGCAAACTCTCCTACCTTATAGCCCAGCTTGTTGTTGTTCATGTCCATCTGACGGATCAGGTGTGTTAATTCACCTGTGTTGATCTTCATCGGACAAGAGGTTGAACAAAGACCATCGGTAGCACATGTCTGATCACCATAATACTTATATTGCTTACGCAACCTGGCGGCACGTTCCGGATCTGCGCCCGTGGATTCCAGTTCCCTGATCTCTCGCTGTACAGCAATACGCATTCTTGAAGATAAGGTAAGACCGCACGACATACAGTTCACTTCGCAGAAGCCGCACTCAATACACTTATTGGCTCGTTTCACCTGCTCAATCGTCTCATGGGCAGTAGAAAGAGACGGATCCATCAGGTACTTTCCGCCATCAGGAACCTTGTCGAAATCGAAATCGAGTACTGGTAACGGCTTCAGGCATTTGATGAAGCATTCCGGGTCATCGTTGAAGATCACACCTTGGTTCAGCAGACCTTCGGGATCGAAGATCGCCTTCAGTTCCTTCATCACCTCGTATGCCTTGTCGCGCCATTCGTACTTCACGAACGGAGCCATGTTCCTTCCCGTTCCATGCTCAGCCTTCAAGGAGCCGTCATATTCCTCAACCACCAGACGGGCCACATCGCGCATCATCTCCTCATAGCGTTTCACCTCGCTCTCGCTATTGAAGCTCTGGTTGAGGATGAAGTGGTAGTTACCTTCAAACGCATGACCGTAGATACAGGCATCCGAGTAGCCATGGTCGGCAATGAGTTTCTGCAGTTTGACCGTTGCTTCGGGCAGATCCTCGATGTGGAAAGCCACATCTTCGATGAGACATGAAGTACCTACTGGACGAGTTCCTCCTACCGAGGGGAAGATACCTGAGCGTATTGCCCAGTACTTGCCATAGATGGCTGGATCTTCGGTGAACTCTGCGGGGATATACAGACTGAATTGCGAGAGACATTCCTTGATCTTGTCGATCTTCTCCAACAGCTGCTCATGTGTCACCGCCTTCGTCTCGGTAAGAATAGCGGTCAGGTTATGGTAATCGCCTGGCTCCACACCCGGGATTTTCCCAGCATCCACATCCTTCTGGTATTGCAGATAGACGGGATCGTCCACTGAGCTCAGCGACTTATAATCAAGCATTTCAGCACTCTTCACCATCAGGTTCTCCGCACTCATCTTCAGGTCTTCATCACCTGCCTTGAGTTTCTTCATGGCCACCACCGCCTCACAGCTCTCCTTCATCGTCATGAAATACACCATGGCCGATGCCTTGAAAGGATAATCATGCAAGGTCTTCATGGTTACTTCTGACAAGAACGCCAGCGTTCCCTCAGAACCCACCATACAGTGTGCCATGATATCAAACGGATCATCGTAGGCTAACAGCGGACGGATATTCAAACCGGTTACGTTTTTGATGCTGTATTTCAGACGAATACGGTCGGCCAATTCCTGGTCAGCACGAACTCTATCGCGCAAATCCTCGATTTTCTTGATGAATTCCGGGTGCGACTTCCTGAACAGTTCCTTACTCTTCTCGTCGCCTGTGTCAACCACCGTACCATCAGTCAGAATCAGACGGGCACTAATCATCATACGGTCGCTGTTGGCATGAACACCACAGTTCATACCCGAGGCATTATTAATCACAATACCACCCACCATGGCACTTCCAATAGAAGCGGGATCTGGTGGGAATACCCTACCATAAGGTTTAAGCAGCTCATTCACGCGGGCACCCACAATACCAGGCTGCAGTCGGATTGTCTCCTGATCAGGACCGATTTCGTAACGTTCCCAATGCTTTCCGGCTACGATCAATACCGAGTCACTTACACTTTGTCCTGACAGGGAAGTTCCTGCAGCGCGGAATGTGAATGGAAGATGGAACTGATTACAAGCGCGGATGATCTTGGCCATCTGCTCCTCGCCTTCACTTCTTACAACCACCTTGGGTATCTGGCGGTAGAAACTGGCGTCAGTTCCCCACCCTAATGTTCGTAACTCATCTGTGTAAATACGGTCAGAAGGCACAAACTTCTTGATTTCAGCGAGGAAATCCGCATACACTTGTGGATTCCTTGTACTTGTTGTGTTAGTAGATGTTGTCATATAATTAATAGATTGATTTGTTACGTACATGTATGATAGCGCAAATATACACAAAAAAATCCAAACAGTCATGCGAAATGATGTTTTTTTTCTTATTTGACACAAAAAACGTATATGCAATTTCCTAAAAACAAGAAAAATGCAGTACTTTTGCAGCACAATTCATTAAATCCATGAACCTGATAGAAATCACCTCCCTCTCCCACCCAGGTGCGGAAATGTTCAGTACGCTGACGGAAGCGCAACTGCGCAACAAGATAGAACCCGACAAGGGAATCTTCATCGCAGAGAGTCCTAAAGTGATACGCGTAGCCTTAAACCAAGGTTACGAGCCGGTGGCCCTGCTCTGCGAGAAGAAGCACATTGAGGGAGATGCCCAAGACATCATCAGTATTTGTTCGGAACGAAATGCCGATTTCCCTGTCTATACAGGCAGTCGGGAACTGTTGTCGGCGCTTACTGGTTATACACTGACGCGTGGTGTATTGTGTGCCATGAAACGACCTACTCCACATTCCGTTGAAGAGGTATGTCGGGATTCACGACGTGTGGTGGTAATCCACGGTGTGGTAGATACCACGAACATCGGAGCCATCTTCCGCTCTGCCGCAGCCTTGGGAATTGATGCTGTTCTACTGACACGCGACTCCTGTGATCCGTATAACCGAAGGGCGGTAAGGGTATCGATGGGCTCAGTGTTCCTGGTTCCCTGGACCTGGCTCGATGAACCCGTGAACAGTCTGCACCGCCTGGGATTCAAGACCGTTTCAATGGCGTTGACCGACCGCTCTGTTTCCATTGACAACCCACAGTTGGTGCAGGAAGAACGTCTGGCCATCGTGATGGGAACAGAAGGTGATGGTTTGCCTCAGGAAGTAATCGAAGAAACGGATTATGTAGCCCGAATCCCTATGTCTCATCAGGTGGATTCCCTCAACGTGGCAGCCGCTGCCGCCGTTGCATTTTGGCAATTACGGGCAGGTAACCGTCATTAGTTTGTTAAAATTCCATAAATCATTGTTGTTGCAGAAAGAAAAACACACGTATCTCATTAAAAATGAGTAATTTTGCAGCCGCTTTGCGCGTCATGCGCGAGGCACAACATAAAGTCTCACTTTATTAGTTACAATTTTTTTATTAATTCATTTATGTCTAACTTAAAAAATGTACAGCCGTTAGAGGACTTCAACTGGGAAGAATTCGAGAACGGCAGCAGCCAGGAGATCAGCAAGGAAGAGCTGACGAAGGCTTATGATGACACACTGAACAAGGTCAGTGAGCATCAGGTCGTTGACGGTAAGGTTATCTCCGTTGACAAAAAAGAAGTAATCGTGAACATCGGTTACAAGAGCGATGGTATCATCCCCTCTTCAGAGTTCCGCTACAACCCGGATCTGAAAGTTGGTGACATCGTTGAGGTTTATGTAGAGAACGCAGAGGACAAGAAGGGTCAGCTGATTCTCTCACACAAGAAGGCTCGTCTGAGCAAGAGCTGGGAGCGTGTGAACGCCGCCCTCGACAACGAGGAGGTGATCCAGGGCTACATCAAGTGCCGCACGAAGGGCGGTATGATCGTTGATGTGTTTGGTATCGAGGCATTCCTCCCAGGCAGCCAGATTGACGTTCATCCCATACGCGACTACGACGTATTCGTAGGAAAGACTATGGAGTTCAAGGTTGTGAAGATCAACCAGGAGTTCCGCAACGTTGTTGTCTCTCACAAGGCTCTTATCGAGGCTGAGTTGGAGGCACAGAAGAGAGAAATCATCGGTAAGCTTGAGAAGGGTCAGATCCTCGAGGGTACAGTCAAGAACATCACCTCTTATGGTGTGTTTGTTGACCTCGGTGGTGTTGACGGACTCATCCACATCACTGACCTGTCTTGGGGCCGCGTAAGCGATCCGCACGAGGTGGTTGCACTTGATCAGAAGATCAATGTGGTTATTCTCGACTTCGATGATGACAAGAAGCGTATCGCCCTCGGTCTGAAGCAGCTCACCCCGCATCCATGGGATGCTCTGGATGAGAACCTGAAGGTGGGCGACCACGTGAAGGGTAAGGTTGTTGTAATTGCCGACTACGGCGCATTCGTGGAGATCGCTCCGGGTGTGGAGGGTCTGATCCATGTTTCAGAGATGTCATGGAGCCAGCACCTGCGCAGCGCACAGGAGTTCATGCACGTTGGCGACGAGGTAGAGACTGTTATCCTGACCCTCGACCGCGAGGAACGCAAGATGTCTCTCGGTATCAAGCAGCTCAAGGAAGATCCATGGGAGACCATCGAGACCAAGTATCCTGTGGGCAGCAAGCACACCGCACGTGTACGCAACTTCACTAACTTCGGTATCTTCGTAGAACTGGAGGAAGGTGTTGACGGTCTGATCCACATCAGCGACCTGTCATGGACAAAGAAGGTTAAGCATCCGTCAGAGTTCACTCAGGTAGGTGCAGAGATTGAGGTTGTTGTTCTCGAAATCGACAAGGAGAACCGTCGTCTCTCACTCGGTCACAAGCAACTCGAGGAGAATCCTTGGGATACTTACGAGACCATCTATACCCCGGGTAGCATTCACGCTGGTAAGATCACAGAGATCATGGACAAGGGTGCAGTTATCGCACTGAACGAAGGCGGTGAGGGCTTTGCCACACCGAAGCACCTCGTTAAGGAGGACGGCAGTCAGGCTCAGCTTGGTGAGGATCTCCAGTTCAAGGTAATCGAGTTTGTAAAGGAGACCAAGCGTATCATCCTGTCTCATAGTCGTACCTTCGAGGATGCTAAGGATGAGACCAAGAAGGCTCCTCGTGCTAAGCGTGCCGCTAAGAAGGAAGAGGCTCCCGTGATCAACAATGTTGCTGCAGGTACAACCCTGGGTGATATTGATGCACTGGCCGAACTGAAGGCTAAGTTGGAGAAGGGCGAGTAATCCCCACTCCACCTATTATATAATAGCATGTCTGCGTTTGCAGGCATGCTATTTTTTGTTTCTAAAAATACGCAAAATCCAAAAAGTTACACGAATAATGCACTTTTTTTGTTAAACCTTGTAAAAAAGTGATACAACGTATATGGAAAAAGTGTATCTTTACGGCCAAATATTTATCTTTATTTATTAACTAAATCCAACAAATTATGAAGAAAGTATTTTTTATGGCTCTTGCAGCTGTAGGTTTGATGTTCGCAAGTTGTACAAACAAACCCGCTCCGGCTCCCGTTGAGGAAGCTATCGATTCAACAGAAGTAGCACTGCAGGAGGCAAATGCTGCTGCAGACGAAGTGATTGCACAGTTGTCAGATGCTACTGACGCTACTGGTATCCAGAATGCATTGGAGGCTGTAAAGGCTAAGGTTGCTGAGTTCATTGCTAAGAACCCGGAGATTGCCAAGGAGTATCTGGCAAAGGTTCAGGGCTTCCTGAAGGACAATGCTGACAAGATCAAGGGTCTCGTAGCAGGTAACGCTGCTGTGGCTGGTCTGCTCGACACTGTGAACGCTATTCCTAGCGACACTGTTGACGCTCTTCTCGGTGCTGGCGATGCTCTGAAGGGTCTGGGTATCGACGCTGCTTCTTTGGCTGGCAAGGCTGTTGACGCTGCAGGCGACGCTATCGAGGGTGCTGCTGATGCTGCTGTTGACGCTGCTAAGGATGCAAAAGACGCTGTTGTTGACAAGGCTACTGACGCTGTTGACGCTGCTAAGGATAAGGCAGGCGAGGCTGTTGACAAGGCTGCTGACGGTGCAAAGAAGGCTCTTGGAATCTAAGAATTGTCTATTCAATTATCACAATAAAAAAGAGATTGCTTCGGCAATCTCTTTTTTTATCTCTCCACTCAAGTTCCAGTAATCACACCTGAAACTTGATACTTGTAACTTGATACTTGTAACTTGTCACCTGATCCTGTCCATCGACTTGATGAGTGCCTCATCTGCCCGCACTCCTCTCAACGCTAAGAAATAGAAGATGAGTGCGAAGAAAGGCAAACCTGCAGCAAACTCCAACTGGAATGAGGCGTGCAGCTTATCTCCCAGATTGATGGCATGGAAGGCGTAGACCAAATACCAACATAGCATGAACAGGATATTGATCACACACAATTTGATCTGCGCCTTTCGGTTCTTGAACAGGAAGATAGCAATAAGTGCGAGGGGACATGTTACGAGCAAGATAGCGAACAGTACCCACACACTAAACTGGTGCCCTCCATTAGCGTCAACGACCCAGAGATTATACATAGGCATATCCACCCCCATCCCTTGAGGAACAAGTGTTGCCACAGGCAGACAAAGGCAGATTACCGTGATGATCAGCGCCAGGAGCAAGAAAAGTGTCTGCTTACGTTGAATCATTAGTTCTGGTTGTCTTTTGACGGGTCACGATAATACACATTCCCTTCGATGAACTCCTGTGTAGCCAGCAGTGAGGCCTTCGGGAGCTTCTCATAGTAACGTGAAATCTCAATTTGCTCGCGGTTCTCGAATACTTCCTCGAGAGAATCATTATAAGAAGCGAACTCTGCCAGTTTCTTACTCAGATCCTGCTTGATCTCAACGGAAATCTGATTCGCGCGCTTAGCAATGATAGCCACGCTCTCATAGATATTACCAGTGTCCTTACTGAGATCCATGATGTTACGTGTAACTGTGTTTACGGGTGCTTTTGATTTCTTGTAATCCATATTATTCTTAATTATACATTCTTTCCTTTTTACATTCTTGTATTGCCAATTGCGGCAAATAGCTCGATCAGTCTTCTTCTCTCTGATCACCAATAAACCGCTTGCAAGCAGCAATATACTTCTCAGCTGTGGCGCGCTCCTTACTCTCGGGATACTCATTGATGAATCCGTAGCACTCATCCTCTGCATCCTGGTAACGCTCCAGTTTCTTTGATTCCACGCTCTGATGTGCCAGTTCGTATTTGCTCTTCATGATTAGCACGGCAAAATCCTCACGCATAGAGTTATAGGGATAGTCCTTCATGGCGTTCTGCGCAGTAACGATACAAGCTTCATAGTTTGAACCGCCCATCACGCAATTGCCGAAATAAGACCCCAGGTTGTAGTACAGCTGAGCCGAGAGCAATTCTTTCTTCACCAGTTTGTCCTGCAGATCGAACAACCGTTCCTGCGCCTTCCGCTTCAAGGTAGCATCAGGATAGATGTCCAGGTACTCCTGATAAGCGGTAATAGCCATGACCGTAGCCGATTGGTCCAGTCTGGGTTCCGGCGTACTCATATAAAGACTTTCTCCGGCATAGTAAGAAGCCATCTCGGCGAACCGTCCTTTGGGGTAACTCTGATAATACTTCTTAAAGCCCATGGAGGCTGCTTCATAATCAGCATTGCAGAACTGTGCCATAGACAGCATATAAAGACACTCCTCACCGTTGTCGGTGCCTTTTGTTACAGTCACCAGCTCTTCAAGCAGTGTGATAGCCTTGACGTATTTGCCATTGGCAAAACACTCCTTGGCATATTCATATTTATAGTTGTAGTCCTGCGTTTTATACACCCTGTTGAACTCGTTGGCACAACCTGTCAGCACCAACGCAGCACATACGCCTATTAATAACTTCTTCATATTTCGCATTTGGAGTGCAAAATTACACATATTTCCACGAAATACAAAGCATCTCCGCAGATTTTTAGCAAAAAATGGCTATAGATTAGGTCTTTTTTAGTAATTTTGTCGGATAATACCAGAACAGACCGATCATGAAGGCGTTTCAACTCACATCAGAATACCAGCCCACGGGCGATCAGCCAGAGGCTATACGGGAACTTTGCGACGGCATTGCCCGCGGCGATAAGTCGCAGGTTCTGCTGGGTGTGACGGGCTCGGGCAAGACCTTCACCATTGCGAATGTCATTGCCCAGGTGAACAAGCCCACGCTCATCTTGAGTCACAACAAGACACTGGCTGCCCAGCTCTACGAGGAAATGAGGGGATTCTTCCCGAATAATGCCGTGGAGTACTATGTATCCTACTATGACTACTACCAGCCAGAGGCCTATCTGCCGCAGACCGATACTTATATTGAGAAGGATCTTAATATCAACGAGGAGATCGACCGTTTGCGCCTCTCCGCCGTTTCTTCCCTGCTCTCTGGCAGGAAAGATGTGGTAGTTGTATCGTCTGTATCGTGTATCTATGGTATGGGCGGACCGGTGGCCATGGCCAACAGCGTGATTACCATTAAGAAAGGTCAGACGCTCGACCGTAACCGCTTCCTCCGTCAGTTGGTGGATGCCCTGTATGTGCGTAATGACATTGAACTGAAACGCGGAAATTTCCGTGTGAAAGGCGATACGGTGGATGTATTCATGGCCTATAGCGATCATGTCCTGCGTGTCACATGGTGGGATGATGAGATTGATGCGATTGAGGAACTCGACTCCCTTACCTACCACCGACTGGCTTCGTTTGACGAATACCAGGTCTATCCCGCCAATTTGTTTGTCACTTCCAAGGAGCAGACCGAGCATGCCATCCGGGCTATTCAGGATGATCTCGTCAAGCAAATTGATTTCTTCAACGAGATGGGCGATTCCATTAAGGCACAGCGCATTAAAGAACGAGTGGAATACGACATGGAGATGATCAAGGAGTTAGGGCATTGCAGTGGAATAGAGAACTACTCCCGCTACTTTGACGGCAGGGAGGAAGGTCAACGACCCTACTGTCTGTTCGACTTCTTCCCCGAGGATTATCTGCTGGTCATCGACGAGAGTCATGTAAGCGTTCCGCAGATCAATGCAATGTATGGAGGCGACCGTGCCCGCAAGACCAACCTCGTGGAGTACGGGTTCCGTCTTCCTGCGGCGTTCGACAACCGACCCCTGAAGTTCGAGGAGTTTCAGGAACTGGTAAACCAAGTAATCTATGTGTCTGCTACCCCAGCCGACTTCGAGCTGAACGAGGCTGAAGGCGTGGTTGTGGAACAACTGATTCGCCCTACGGGTCTGCTTGACCCGGAGATTGAGGTGCGTCCGAGCGAGAATCAGATTGACGATCTGATGGACGAGATTCTCACCCGCTGTCATCGTGGCGAGCGTGTACTGGTAACCACGCTGACCAAGCGCATGGCGGAAGAGCTGACGGAATACTTGCTGAACCACGATATCAAAGCAAACTATATCCATAGTGATGTGGCTACGCTCGACCGTGTGAAGATTATGAACGATCTTCGTTCCGGAGCTTTTGATGTACTGGTGGGCGTCAACTTGCTCCGCGAAGGACTCGACCTGCCGGAGGTCTCGCTGGTGGCGATCCTTGACGCCGACAAGGAAGGATTCCTGCGTTCACACAGGTCGTTGACGCAGACCGCCGGACGTGCTGCCCGAAACGTCAACGGAAAGGTCATCATGTATGCAGACACCATCACGCAGAGCATGCAGCTTACCATTGACGAAACCAACCGCCGTCGCGCCAAGCAGCTGAAATATAACGAAGAACACGGTATCACGCCCAAACAGATTATCAAGGCCATTGGACAGGGCGGACTGGTTCAGAGCACGGATATCATTAAAGGACTTGACAAGGGTGCCACCACCTATCGTCCGTACATCGAGCCCGACTCCATGGACATGGCCGCTGATCCTATTGTCAAGAAGATGACGCGCGAGCAGTTGCAGAAGAGCATCGACAATACCACCAAGCTGATGAAGCAAGCCGCCAAGAACCTCGACTTCATCCAGGCCGCACAGTACCGTGATGAAGTCTTACGACTGCAGAAACTGCTGGAGAAAGGGAAATAAAGTTACTTGTTCACGTATTTCACCGTCACCCCATCATCCTTCTTCAGCACGTCGGCAATGGATTGCGGCGTGATGGTGACAGGACCTTTCATGAATTCCGGGACGTTATAGCTCTTCAGGAATTCGCGGTGGTAGTTAGGATTCTTGCTCGGCAGCTCAAAAGGCTTTGTTCCCTTACCGTTCGCATCAATATGCGCGAAGAACGGACGGGTGAAGTTCCCGTCGTCACGGCGACTGCTGAACACCACCCATTTACCGTTGCTCGACCATGAATGGTAACTCTCCGTGTCGGGCGAGTTCAGCTCGTTCATCGCCCTTGCCTCCCCGGTCTGCAGGTCGAGCAGCCACAGATCAGCATCATGGTGCCAGATGTGGAACACGCCGCGCTCACCCATGGTAAACATCAGGTAGCGCCCATCGGCAGACACCCGAGGTAAGGTAGCACTCATATTCATTGCAGCAGCATCAAACACCAGCTGTCTGGGACCGAAGCGTTTGGTCTGCACATCGAACTCTTTCTTGTAGATACTGTATTTCACCTCGTTCATCCGCGAAAGCAACTCGTAGTTCTTGTCTTTGATCGAATCAGACAAGACAAAGTGCGCACTACAGTAATAAAGCGTCTTTCCGTCGGGCGTCCAGCAAGGGAACACCTCCATCTCATCCTTGTCGTTCTCGATATTCGTCACCTCGTCACGCTCCACATCATACAAGATAAGATCACTGGCCGTATCGTACACCTCGATTTTGTTCTTGTCGGTGGTGAGGAAACCCTGGAATGTCTTGTTCGTGGAATAGACGATGAGGTTCAGTGACGGGTGCCAAGCAGGATACACACCAGCCGAGAGAATCGAGTCGTTCCGCATGTTCACCTTCTTCATCTTCCCGTCGTAGGCAATCATCGTACCGCCATGATACTGACGCGCATGGAACTGCATCCTGTTGGGATTATAGTTCTGGTAATGATGACAGTTGATGCACTGTCCTTTCAGTTCCTCACCGCACAGCATATTGTCGTAGATCACGCTCTCCTCGTAATCCTCCAGGCACCGCTGACGGATGGTCAGCTCCTCGTAGGTCACGAACGAGGGATGAATACAACGATAGCTGATATAAGGATCTATGGAATCAGGTGATACGAAGATCTGGAACGGTTTGAAGCGCGTCCACTGATCATCATGCCGCGCATATACCTCCACCTGAATGGCAGCACCCTTGGCCTTGTCTGCAAGCTGTCTCCATTTCCCAATAGAAGGACAGGCCTGCTCACCGCCACATACCAACTCCTCATCACCCACTGAAAAGCGCACCACCATCTCCTCGCTCTTCGTATCCATCTGAAAACTCAGTGGAGCGATGTTCACAGGAACCGTCACATTCACATAATCAGGATAGATTTTGGGGTAGTCAGTCGACTGCGCAAATTGCGTAGGCACACGGTGACCGCAGGCTGTAAGCAGCAATGCGATGACGGTGATCAAACAACCTGTTGCATGACGAGAGGTAGATGAATGAAGCTTCATGGTATGAGGTATTAGTTGTAGTTCAATTGTTTCATCAGGTAATAGTCGTAGTAGTATGTATGACCGAACGAAGGGTATAGTATCGCACGTACCTGTTCCAGATCCATGCCATCATACTGCTGCACCTTGTCTGCCATGTCTTGATAAGTGGTGATGACCTCCTTATCAAACGGCATTCCCTCTGTAGGACGGTTTTCCTCCTTACAGAACAGATAGGCGGCCTCCTGGAAGATCCGTGGCATCGGGTCGTTGGGGTGTAGATTGACGTACTGTTTGAAACGCGGCCAGAACATTCTGGGATTCTTCGTCCATAGCGCAGCCAATAAAGCCTGCTCCTGGAAAACAGGATCGTTGGCGTCAAGATCAGCCAAAAGCTTCATCAGAAATGATTCAGCATGACCGCCGTTATCTGTACCCACACTGTTGTCGTAGTGGAGCATATGACAAATAGGACCCGTGCTTGGTGATTTTGTCTGCAGGTCCTTACGACCGTTCATGGCCTCGTACTCATCTGCCCAGTCACCGAAATAACGTGTCTGGCGCAACAAGCCGAAATACTTACTGGCCGCAGCCTCTTCACCCGAGAGCATGGCACAGAGCGCCATATACTTCAGATAGGCAGTCTTCCACCCGAACTCCACCGCCTCTTCAAGACAGTAATGATGACACGCGTTGAGTGCCCCGTAGTTGTAGTAAAGCATCCTACCAATCATGTTCGACTGATAGATAGGGAACGGTGAATTGCAGGCTTTGTCGCCATTGGGATAGTTATAGATTTCCGTAGCCCGTCCTAAGCGAGTAAGCGCAATGTTGCGCATAATGACGATGGAACGAGTAGGCATATCCTTCACGTTTTCAGACTCATTCATCACCCCCTGCCAATCAAGATTCTCCACGCAGCGCTGCATGGTAAGCTCATGGTGGAAGTTCTCGTCCTTGAACCAGAAATGCCATACAGCACAAACCAGAGCCACCAAGACCACAGTTTGCGGCAGATACTGCATCAGTTTGGTCGAACCCTTCTGCGGCTTCACCCCCTTCTTCTGATGAGGGTTTACCACAGGTTCCTTCTTTTCCCAAGTCTCACGATAAGTAATCACCAAGACCAGATAGAAAAGCAACAGCAGGATATACGGCAGGTAATACCATTTCTCCCCTTCAGCATTCATCTTGAAGATGGGCAAACCCGTCCAGTAGATATTGATGATGTTAGTCTGATAATACACCAATCGGTAATACAACAACGGAATGGCTATCACGCTTATCACCCCCACTACGGTATTTATAATGGCTGTTGAACGCTGTTTCTCCAGTCGCCACGACCAAACAGTCATCAGTAATACGCCCCAAAGAATATAAGTTCCGAAGAGCGGATAGCCAATCACCACCGTCAGGAACAAGAACAACGGAGTAAGAATACGTCGTTGCGGCAAATTCTTAAAGCCCCACATCAGCGCAACCACCACAATGGTGGCGATGGTAGCCGTCCAGAAATACCCCTTCAGTTTGATGACATAGAGCCAATAACCCATGCTGATAGCAGTCATCAACAGTAAGGCAATAGGAATGAGCAACAACACCGTCCAGCGATTCGGAATGCAGAACACCCGTTTGGTCATCCATGCCAGCAATCCCCAGCTTCCACACAGCAGTAACACCCCCAACCAAGGATAGTAGAAGTGCTGCGTGAGATAGGTTCCTATATACGAGAGGAACCCCGCTGACGAAACCATTATCTCCTTGAAGAAGAGTCCAGTATAGAGAAAAAGGTTCATCTCCTGAACCTTCCATAAGAGGTCACGCTCATAGGTAAGCAGGACAACCGCAAGAACCACCAAGGCGATAATCACCACGGCGGCAGGTAGTATTCTTTTCATGATTGTTTTCATTACGACTGCAAAAATACATTATTTATTTGAAAAAACAAAGTATTCTGCCTTTTTGTCGTTGCCTATCTGTTCTTGTGCTGCATATACCAGGGGTGAGTCACGAAATTATACACCACCAAGGCCACGACAGCCATGATGAGACCCACCAGATAGATATGGTTAGAAAGATAGGAGAAGCCCAGGAAGAGTCCTAAGCTGATGCCCGTTTCCCATGCCAGGAAGAACGTGCTCTGCGAAGTACCGCGCTGACAATGTCTGCTCAGCTTGATGAAGAACAGCAGGAAACGGGAGCCTATAATACCAATGGCAAAGCCGATGAGCACTGGCGGGATATAGTTGTTCACCAGTGCTGATGACTGTCGCATCATCAGTAAGGCGGCGATAATCAGGATCAGTCCTGTAACCGACTCGCTCTTCAGGTCGGCATTCACAAAGACGAACCGTTCGGCCAGCAGTGCAAAGAAGAATCCGCACATCATCATCCCGTAGAACATGCTTGACAAAGGAGTAGACAGAATCAGTCCGATGATGGTTGTTATCAGCAGCAAGTTCACGAACAACAACCATCCTGACGGAAGGAAGAAGCGGTCGAGCGAGAACCTATAAACCTTATCCTCAGGCGCCTTGAATGGAAAACTCACCAGCTGTATTAACACCATTGATAATAAGCAACATGCGCCCGATGATAAAAGAACATATTCAAGATTGAAATAACGGTAAATCAACAACGCTGCCACCGGTCCTAACGACAAGGAGAACCTTCCGAACCACGCGGCACTATGGTTCGCCTCCGTGCGTTGGAACGACTCGCATACGTCGATGATCAGCGTACTCACCAACACCATCTGTGCCAAGCCGAAGGAAGCCCCCAGACAGAAGCGCGCCACCAGCGCCACCATCCCCTCTGCCAACATCGGTAACTGTCCGCAGACAGTCAAGTAGATTACGGCAATACAGGCGAGCATCATAAGGATGGCCAGCTGACAGACGTGGTTTCTCCGATAGCGCTGAACGAGATAGTTACAGCAGCCACCCATGACGAACAGACCAAGTCCGTAGGCCCCCATGGACAAACCTGTTGACATAGCATCCCCATGTTGTGCCAGCCACAAGGGCAGCACAGGTATCTGCATATATACCGACATGGTGAGCAGCATATTCGCAATGGCCAGTCGCCAGAAGTCATGATGCCATAGCTTCACATGAACTGGAGTATTCTGTGTGTACATGTTTTGTCAGGATATTGTTTTAGTATATGAAGTTCTTAAAGTGTTTGTGATTCCAGATAATCGGAAATAACCAGATCGCACAAAGGCGCAATGCTCTCTGCGGGATTCGTGGTTGACAGTCCTACCACGCACATGCCTGCTGCCCTACCCGATTTCAGTCCGTTGAAACTATCCTCAAAGACCACACAGTCAGCAGGATCAGCGCCAAACCGTGCTGCAGCCCGCAGATAGCAGTCGGGCGACGGTTTACTCTCGGCAAAATCCTCTGAGGTGAGAATTGCATCAAAGAGCGAAGTAAACTCAGGGTGCGAAGCATACACCGCCTCCATCTTCACCTTGTTACTGCTTGTAACGACGGCCGTTTTCACACCTTCCTGGCGCAGACGTTGGATATAGTTGAGGAAGCCAGCAACATATATGAAGTTCATCTTCGACTCAAACTCATTCAGTCGTTCGGTAATCTTCCCCTGTTCCTCCAGTAGATCACCCGAGAAATGAGCGTCAAAAATCTGCGTAAGCGTCTGTCCTTTGATGCGGTGTTCCAGTCCGGGCTCCTCAGGATGATAGCGTCGGCACTGTTCCCCCCAGAAAACAGAGTACTGCGGTTCTGTATCGAAGACCACCCCGTCAAGGTCGAACAAGGCAGCTTTGAAACGGATATCGTATATGGATTGCATGCGCTGTTTTGATTGCTAATTATAAATCGGGTGCAAAGGTACGAAAAAACGAGAAAAAAGCCAAATGTATTTGGGTTTTTCCGAGTGATAGTAACTTCGGCGAAGCCAAAGTTGCGCATTTTCTAAAATATAATGAAAAATATTTGCTGTTTTCGTATGATTCTTGTAATTTTGCATAGGTTTTAGCGGATTCATCATGAAAAAGTTACTCTTTTCTTCCCTGATGCCTATCCTGTTGATGGGCATCATCACTGCATGTGGTGGTAAAACAGACGGCAACGAAGCGGAGGCCGAGCTGGCGTTCGAGCGTATCGTCAAAGACACCACCATCCAACTCACCAACGATGCTTCCTCGCCGCAGGCTGAGGTACATCTGATGATCCATTATGCTACTGGCAAGAATGCGGCAACAGTGAACGATACCCTGCTGCGATCAGGCATTCTCACGCCCGACTACCTCTCTGCCAGCGGTTCGAAGATGAGTGCTGTGGAAGCCGTAGACTCCTTCCTCATCAAGTATGCAGCCGACTACAAACAGGACTTCGGACGACTCTATGCCATGGATAAAGAGCATGGCACATCGTATAGTATCCAGTACTCATGCAACACCAAGGTAGAGAACGGCAGGAAAGGTATCATCAACTACATCGCCGAGGTGTATAGCTTCGCAGGAGGCGCCCATGGGGTGAACACAACCATCGTGAAGAACATCAACGCTGAGACGGGTAAGATCCTGAAGCTGAGCAATGTCTTCGTTCCCGGCTATGAGCAAGGACTGAAGGATTTGATTGTGGAGAAACTGTGCAAGCAGTATGAGGTCACAGATTTGAAAGGACTCCAGGAAAAAGGACTCTTTGTGGGCATAGACCCGTATGTTACGGAGAACTTCATCTTGGACGACGGAGAGATCACCTTTGTTTACTGCGATTCTGAGATTGCTCCGCACGCCGTAGGTGAGATCAAGGTGGAGCTGGACGATAAAGACATGAAGCATATACTCGCAAAATGATATGGAGACCATCCTAAGATATTTCCCCGAACTCACCGATACGCAGAAAGATCAACTGTCTGCGCTGTATGACCTGTATGCCGACTGGAACCAGAAGATCAACGTGATCTCACGCAAGGACATCGAGAACCTATATGAGCATCATGTGCTGCACTCACTGTCCATTGCCAAGGCCATTCACTTCCGTCCGGGCACCAAGATCCTTGATTTCGGTACTGGTGGCGGCTTCCCAGGTATTCCGCTGGCTATTCTCTTTCCTGAGTGTGAGTTCAAGCTCATCGACGGTACGGGGAAGAAGATCCGGGTGGCATCAGAGGTGGCACAGGCCATTGGCTTGAAGAACTGTCATCCAGTACATCTGCGCGGTGAGGAGGAGAAAGGGATGTACGACTTCGTGGTGAGTCGTGCGGTCATGCCCCTGCCCGACCTGATGAAGATCGTGAAGAAAAATATCTCAAGAAAAGACCAGATCAATTCCCTGCCCAACGGCGTCATCGTACTCAAAGGTGGCGACGTACAGGCGGAGATCCAACCCTTCAAACGAATCGCCGAGGTGCTAGACATCAATATGTGGTTCAAGGAGGAGTGGTTCAAAGGGAAGCATATTATCTATGTTCCAATCTAAGAATAATTAAACTATCATATGCTAAAAATCCAACGTTTTGTATGTAATCCTTATCAGGAGAATACCTATGTGGTCAGTGACGAGACACAGGAATGTGTGATCATCGATTGCGGCGTCTATTTCGACGACGAGCGACTATCACTCATCGAGTATATCAACGGCAATGACTTGACTCCTAAGCACCTGCTCTGCACCCACGGTCATTTCGACCATTGTATGGGAAATGACACGGTTTACTATGAATATAGACTGAGACCGGAGCTGAGTAAGAAGGATGAGTTCCTGATGAAGCACATGGACGATCAGGCCATGTACTTCTTAGGCATGGAGTATGATCGGGACACACCACCTGTTGGCAACTATCTGTCACCTGATGATATCATCGAGTTCGGCTCACACCGTTTCAAGGTCATAGCCACCCCGGGACACACACCTGGCGGCATTACTTTCTACTGCGAGGAAGAGAAGGTGGCCTTCACAGGCGATACGCTGTTCCAGATGAGTATTGGCAGAACTGATTTCGAAGGTGGCGATGATGCAGCCATGAGACATACCCTTAAGGAGGTAATCGGTAAGCTACCCGCCGACACGACGATATGGAGCGGTCACGGACCGAAAACCACCATTGGTGACGAACTGCGGATGAATCCGTATCTTAGATAAGAAGCAAGAGGCAAGAAGCAAGAGGCAAGAAGCAAGAGGCAAGAAGCAAGAGGCAAGAGGCAAGAAGCAAGAGGCAAGAGGCAAGAAGCAAGAGGCAAGAAGTGGGCAGTGAGAAGATTATATTAGGCATTGACCCGGGTACGAACGTGATGGGCTACGGTTTGCTCAAGGTAACGGGTAACAAGGCGGAGATGATGGCCATGGGTGTCATCGACATGCGCCGTGAGGATGATCCTTACCTGCGTTTGGGCAGAATTTTCGAACGGGTTACGGGTGTTATTGATGAGTTCCTGCCCAACGAGATGGCTATCGAAGCCCCGTTCTTCGGCAAGAACGTACAGTCGATGCTGAAGTTAGGAAGGGCGCAGGGTGTGGCCATTGCCGCAGCCATCCAACACAGCGTGCCCATCCACGAATATGCTCCCATGAAGATCAAAATGGCCATTACCGGCAACGGTAATGCGTCGAAGGAACAGGTGGCGGGAATGCTGCAACGACTCCTTCATCTCAAGACCGACGACATGCCGCACCTCATGGATGCTACCGATGCCTTGGCCGCAGCCTACTGTCATTTCATGCAGGCAGGAAAGCCCGAGAGTGATGTCCACTACCGCGGATGGAAGGATTTCATCAACAAGAACAAGGAAAAGGTGAATAACGGATTGTAACCCATCATGCAGCGCATCATTCATATCGAGAACGGAATCACGCGCCACCCCATGTGGCGTATGGCAGAACCCGTGAACTTCGAACTGCTCGACAAGGAGCATCTGGCCATCGTAGGTCCCAATGGCGGCGGAAAATCCATGTTGGTGGATATCCTCACCAACGCCCATCCGCTGCTCATGAAAGATCCCGACTACGATTTCGCTCCCAGCACAAAACCCCTGGCCAGCGATAATATCAAATACATCACGTTCAAAGACAACTACGGCGGTGATAACGACCGTACCTATTTCCTGCAGCAGCGGTGGAACGCCATGGAAATAGACAAGGAAACACCAACCTTAGGCTTCCTGTTGGAAGAGGCTTACCGCATGAGTGGTGAGGACACACCTGCACGACGGGCGTTGCAGCAACATCTCTATGAACTCTTCCATTTCGAACCCTTACTCGACAAATATATCATCTTACTCTCCAGCGGCGAGATGCGTAAGTTCCAGCTGGCAAGAACGCTGCTGTCAGAACCGCGTGTGCTTATCATGGACAATCCCTTTATCGGACTTGACAAGGAGACACGCGAACAACTCAAGGAACTGTTGGTTGTTGTATCTCAGGAGAAAGCCCTGCAAATCATCCTCGTCTTGTCGAAGGTGGATGATATTCCTGATTTCATCACGCATGTAGTAGAGGTGCACGATAAGAAGGTTGGTGATAAGAAAACGCTTGGTGAATACCTCTCCACTCGTCCTCCCTTCCCCACTCGCGTACTCTCGGCAGAGCGTGAAAAGGAGATTCTCGACCTTCCCTACACAGAAACCGACAATCCTCCGCAGGAGATTATCAAGATGAATAAGGTGACCATCCAGTACGGACCGCGAATCATTCTCAGCAACCTCGACTGGACCGTTCTCAATGGCGAACGGTGGGCACTCAGCGGACAAAACGGTGCGGGGAAGTCAACCCTGCTCTCACTGGTATGTGCCGACAACCCGCAGAGCTACGCCTGTGACATTACCCTGTTCGGACGCCCCAGAGGAACGGGTGAGAGCATCTGGGACATCAAGAAACACATCGGCTATGTGTCGCCCGAGATGCACCGTGCCTACCAAAAGGACCTGCCCGCCATCCGGATTGTGGCCAGCGGACTGAAAGACTCGGTGGGACTGTATGTAAAGCCCACGGAAGACGATTATGAGATCTGTAGGAAGTGGATGAGGATTTTCGGTCTGGAAGGACTGGAAGAACGAACGTTCCTGAAGCTCTCCAGCGGAGAGCAGCGCCTCGTCCTCCTGGCTCGTGCCTTTGTCAAGGATCCCCGTCTGCTCATCCTCGATGAGCCGTTACACGGTCTTGACAACACCAACCGTCGGCTGGTCAAGGACATCATCGAGACGTTCTGTCAAAGGAAGAACAAAACGATGATCATGGTCACGCACTACCAAGAAGAACTCCCTGCGTGCATCACGAACTACATTGAGCTTTACCGGAAGAAATAATAGAACCAATACGTGTTGCCGTAGGTATCCCTCACGGCATTCTCCCGCTGCTGCTTGTCAGATTCCGACCGTGCCAACTTCTGGAAATCCTCGTAGTCGGCATCAGCCACACTGTTATGATAGGTAACCACCGGCGTATTACTCTTGTGCGTATAGAGCGTCAATGCCTCGCGGTAGTGCTTGGGAAGGTTAGCCGACTTGATATCATAGCATTTATACACCGACTTGGCGAAGCTCAGCAGATCCTTGTCCAGCAGGTAGGCACACAACCGATAGTCATCTGCCGCCTTCGTCGAGGCAAACCGTCTGATCTCCATCTCAGGATACATCACCGTGCTGGAGGCACCCTGTCGGGGAAGCAAGGCCTTGGAGCCGCTCACCGTCGGGTACTCGAACAGATGACTCCCCAGTCCGTTTGTCCTTGCCAGCGCATAGGCCCTCAGCTGGAACAACGACGCGTCAGTACGTCTCGCCCTTCGTCCTACCTCTAATGCCTTCTCATACTCCCCTTTCTTCAGTAATGTCTCTACGCGCATCTTACTGTGGAACAAGGCGTCTCTGTTACTGAAGGCACCCACCAGCAGGAACATCAACGCCATGGTGAGCAGGTTCACCCACATCATCCGCGAGAACGGACCGATATCGTTCATGGGCTGTTCGTACGGCTGATACTTCTTGAGCATGATGACCACAAAAACATAGATCACCAGCAGGAACGGACCCGTGAACAGCCAGTGTCCCATCGTACAACCAGCATCAGAAATCTTCATTCCCGTCAGAATCGTCAGTATCAGCAACGAAGGGAAATAAGTAAGCGCATGCGCCCGTTTGTACAAACCCGTCAAACCGTAGGTTCCCAAGTGGATCAGGTACAACACAAAGGTGATGAGCAAGGCGCCTATCCAAGGCACGTAATACGTTTTGCCACCCGACAGCAGATGCTGTTCCACGGCAAGGATGTCTGCCTGATAGAAATACAGGTAGCAAAACGTAAATATCAAGAACACTATCGCGCAGGCCATGTGCACCAACGACCTGCCGCTTTTAACCACGTTATCTTTCAACGTACCGCGTGTTTACAAAACCATTAATTCTTTTTCAGTACCACTGCCGAACGCGCAGGGATATACAGCTTCAGCCACTCCTTATGATCCTCCACATAGAGCGGATCGAAGTTGGTGAGGTGTGTTATACTGTCGTCAGCGAAACCATGACCACCGAACTCCTTCGCATCCGTGTTCAGCACCACATCATAGCTGCCCGTAGGAACCAGGAAGCCATAGTCGGTGAACGAACGTGTGGGTGAGAAATTGAATACGAACACCAGGTCGCCTCGCATGAAGGCCAGCACCTGGTCGCCATCGTTATGCCAAATCTCCTGCACAGGAGTCTTCTGGAAGTTCTTCTGACTCTTGATCACCTTCAGCATCTCACGGTCGAAGTCGCCTAACCAGTGGTAGCACAGATCCTCATTATCCACCAGGTTCCACTGACGGCGGGCATACTTATAGCTCCAGCCGTTCCCCTCGCGTGGGAAGTCGATCCATTCCGGATGACCGAACTCATTACCCATGAAGTTCAGGTAACCACCGTTGATGGCCGAGGCCGTCACCAAACGGATCATCTTATGCAGGGCAATGCCTCGTTCAGCCACGCCGTTCACATCCTTCTTTGCGAAGTGCCAGTACATATCCGCGTCAATCAGTCGGAAGATAATGGTCTTATCACCCACCAAAGCCTGGTCGTGACTCTCGCAATACGAGATGGTCTTCTCATCAGGACGACGGTTCTTCACCTCCCAGAATATCGAGCTGGGTTTCCAGTTCTCATCACTCTGCTCCTTGATGGTCTTAATCCAGTAGTCGGGAATATTCATGGCCATGCGGTAGTCGAACCCATAGCCACCGTCCTCGAACTTCGCAGCCAATCCGGGCATACCGCTCACCTCCTCGGCAATGGTAATGGCGTTCTTGTTCACCTCGTGGATGAGCTTATTGGCCAAGGTAAGATAGCAAATGGCATTATCATCCTGTCCGCCGTTGAAGTAATCCCCGTAGTTGGTGAATGCCTCACCCAGACCATGACTATAATACAGCATCGACGTCACACCGTCGAAGCGGAAGCCGTCGAAGTGGAACTCCTTCAGCCAGTATTTGCAGTTAGAGAGGAGGAAATGGATTACCTCATCCTTACCGTAGTCGAAGCACAGACTGTCCCAGGCGGGATGCTCATGCATGCCTCCTGCGTAGAAGAACTGGTTCGGATCGCCGGCCAGGTTTCCTAAGCCTTCCACCTCGTTCTTCACCGCATGACTGTGCACGATGTCCATAATCACAGCAATGCCGTTCTTGTGTGCCGTGTCAATCAGTTCCTTCAGTTCCTCGGGCGTACCGAATCTACTGCTGGCTGCAAAGAAAGAGCTTACATGATAGCCGAAGCTGCCATAGTAGGGATGCTCCTGAATGGCCATGATCTGAATGCAGTTATAGCCATCCTTGATGACACGCGGCAGCACATTCTCCTGGAACTCACGGTAGGTACCCACCTTCTCGGCATCCTGTCCCATACCAATATGGCACTCATAGATGAGCAACGGGTTCTTATCAGGTTTGAACGTCTTGCGTTTCCATTCGTAGGGTTTCTCCGGGTTCCACACCTGTGCCGAGAATATCTTGGTATTCTCGTCCTGTACCACTCGTCGTGCCCATGCTGGGATGCGCTCCCCTTCTCCACCGTTCCAGCGTACATGCATCTTATACAGGTCGCCGTGCTTCATGGCCTTGTTGGGCAGTTTCAGTTCCCAGTTACCTGTTCCTGCAATGCGTTTAGCCTTGTATTTCTCGTTCTCCTCCCAGTTATTGAAATCGCCCACAAGGTAGATCTCCGTAGCATTCGGTGCCCATTCGCGGAACACCCAACCGCGTGCTGTCTTGTGTAAGCCAAAATAATCATACCCGCTGGCGAAGTCCTCCAACGATTTCTTCCCATTGCGTGTCAGTTGGTTAATCTTCCATACGGCATGGTCGTGCCTGCCGCGGATAGCCTCCTCAAACGGTTCCAGATAACCATCGTTCTGTACCAGTCCGATGTGTTTGGGCGCTGCCTTCTTGGCTGACGCCTTTTGGGTTGTCTCTTTCTTCCTCGTTGTCATAATAATAATCTTTTGTTATGAGCCGCGTTGTTTAATACCGTTGACATAGGTTCCTGTTTCGGTTACTTTGCCCGTGCGATCTTTCTCCACATATTTCCCATCGCGTTCATCGTTCTTGTAGCTTCCTTCAAAGCGGTTACCGTTCTTATCCTCCTCGATGGCTGCCCCATGGCGCTTACCGTTGTGATAGGTGCCGCGGAATTTTGAGCCGTCGTGGAAATGAATAATCACCTCGCCCTCAACAACACCGTCCTTGAAGTTCCCCTCAAAGATATCACCTGTTGCCTTGGTCAGCTTACCGCGTCCGTTCTGCTTGTCGTTCTTCCAGCTGCCCACATAGATATCACCGTTCTTCCACGAGAATGTGCCTTGTCCGTTCTTGTCACCTTCGCGGAAAGAGCCTGTGTACTTATCTCCGTTGGCATACTTGAAGATACCTTCGCCTGTGCGTTCGCCATGTTGGTAAGCACCCTCGTAGCGGTCGCCGTTCTGGAATTTATAGATACCTCGACCGTTCTGGATATCATCCTCCCAGTCGCCATTGTACTCATCACCGTTGGCATATTTGTTCACGCCCTTGCCAGAACGCACGTTGTTAGCCCACATACCATCGTAGGTGCTGCCGTCGCCCCAGTCGAAGAAGCCCTTGCCCCATTTCATGTCCTCCTTCCACTCGCCGTTGTAGTAAGCACCGTTGGCAAAGGTGTATTTGCCCTTACCCTGTCGTTTGTCGAGCTTCCAGGTTCCGTCATACTGGTCACCATTATAATAGTACATAATGCCATGACCGTCCTGATAGTCGCGGAACCACAGACCTACATATTTATTATTGTTCATGAAATAGTAGGTACCGCGGCCATGCTGCTGGTCCTGATACCATTCGCCTTCGTACTTCTCACCGTCAGAGAAGGTATAGACACCGTAGCCATGACGTTTTCCCTTCTGGTACTCACCTTCGTAGATATCGCCGTTCTTGTAGATGGCGCTGCCCTTGCCATGCGGCTTTCCGCCTACCATCTCGCCTTTATACTGTCCGCCATCCTTGGTTACACACGATCCCAGTGTAATCTTCTGGGCCATGATTGTAGCGGGTATTACCAATAGAATCAGTGTTAATATTTTATGCTTCACGATTTGTCTGTTTTAAATTCATCACCAAAGGTATATAAAATAATCCATACTACAAAACAATTTCTTAAATCTTAATCCTTCTCATCCCTATTTAATGATTTTTAGGAACTGTGCGGAGAAGCTAAAGCAGATACGCCGTATTGCTGCCGTTTTTTGAGCTACTCAATACATTCATGGAAACTAATGTGAATAAATTGTCCATTGTCAATTGCCTCAAGGCCGGTGGAGATGGCAAGTAAGTAATGCTACAAAATTACGATATATTTTTCATACTACCAAATTTGAGGGGCCACAGCGTGTGAAAATCCTTTAATAACGAGGATTTAACTGTTAAAAAACACTGAACGCCGTAGACACTACCAGCGTTTGACGTTCCCGCTATCAGCGTTTGACGTTCCCGCTATCAGCGTTTGACGTTCCCGCTATCAGCGTTTGAGGCACTTTCAACAAGAAACTGCCATAGTTTATAGCGCAAAGTGCCATAGTTTGCAAAGCGTGTAGTTGGGAGCGAACAAACGAACGAACAGTTCGAACACCTCGAAATACTATCAACCTAATCAGGAAAAGACATAATTATGATAGTTTCTTTCAGAACTAAAACGACCACGGATTATCCGGATCTGACGGATAACAAAAGATATATTCTAAGGTGACAGGGGCACAATCATGTCTCACTACTTATCGACTTTGTTCATTTTATTGTATTTTAATTTGTTTATATGGAATTTTTGCTTATCTTTGCAGCAGATTAAAAAGGATTGTAATTATGACAGCTACACAGATGAATGCTGAGATTCTTCGCAATATGAGCATTATTGCTGAAGATGAAAATCTGCTGAAACGAGTCGCAAAATATCTGCGTAAGCTTGTGGCAGAGAAGCAGGACACTTCATTGATGACGGAGGAAGAATTCTTCGCCAAGATTGAGCGTGCCGAGAAACAACCTGGCAAGAGTTTTGCGAATGTTGATGATCTCGACAAGTATATTCGCAGCTTATGAGCCAATATAAGGTAATTATCAAGGAGGAGGCTCAGGCAGACTTGAAGAATTTGTTGCGCTATGAGCCTAAGGCTTACAAAAAAGTTCTTAGACTCATAGGTGAACTTTACGATCATCCCAAGACAGGACTAGGCCATCCAGAACCGTTGAAAGGAAAACCTGAGGGTAGATGGAGCCGTGAAATCACAAAGAAACATCGACTTGTTTATCGCATTTTCGAAACTGAAGTCCATGTTGATGTTCTATCTGCCTATGGGCATTATAATGACAAATAGCCTTGTGCACGAGATTATTTCTATAACGGAAGAACCGGAAATAAAACAGAAAAACGGAAAAGGCTATGTGTTCCGTATCAAATAATTTTTCTGGAGTAAATTATGGTAATTATGATAATTTCTTTCAGAGATAAAACGACCACGGATTTTCCGGATCAAACGGATTTTTTAAGTCACCGTGACCCAATAACAAGGCTGATAAGTAGGTGAAACCAGGCTGATAAGTGGGTGAAACTAGGCTGATAACAAAACAGACCCCACCCCTCGCTACGCTAACCCCTCCCCTTCGATGGGAGGGGAGTTGGTTACCACTGTGCCACTGGCTCCCCACACAAGTTATCGGCACGATGACCCCTAGCTCCCCGCCCATCTAAGGGGCGGGGTCCCTGGCAAGGGGGGCGGGGTGTTGGAAGGACAATATGAGTGGGGGTAGTGGGGGTAGTGGGGGTTGTTTTTATAACATTATAGAAATATTCTATCTTCTCGCGCACGAAAATATATAAAGTTTAGAAAATAACCCCCACTACCCCCACTACCCCCACTTTATTAAAATACCTTACTGTCTTCCATGAGATACTTGCATTAACTACGTTTTCCTCTGTCACTCGGCCAAACATGCAAGCATGATGGCTCTCGCTGCTCCATCGGTTCGACAATAAAAATAAAAATGATTTTATTTGCTTTTGTACTCGCTTATTCGTATATTTGCAAATCAATCAAACTATCAGCGTATGATTACAACAGAACGTGTGTTCCAGATATTCAAGGAACTGAACCAGATACCCCGTCCTTCGCACCACGAAGAACAAGTAGCCAACTACCTTTGTCAGTTTGCCGAGCGACTGCAGCTGTCTTACAAGCGCGATGATGAGAACTGTGTCGTTATCAGTAAGCCTGCAACGCCCGGACATGAAGGGGCCGAACCTATCGTACTGTTGAACCACATGGACATGGTGTGTGTGGGCATGAGCGATCCGCTTCACACCCCCATCAAGGCGTATGTGGAGGACGGATGGATGAAGGCCAAAGGCACGTCGCTGGGGGCTGATAACGGTATCGGTCTCTCCATGGCACTGGCTGTGTTGGAGAGTAACGACATCGTTCACGGACCGTTAGAAGTGATGACTACCACCAACGAGGAAGACGGCATGTCGGGGGCTTCACAACTGAGCAAGGATTTCCTACGGGGGCGTAAGGTCATCAACCTCGATTCAGAGGACTACGACACCATCACCACAGGAGCAGCAGGTGCTTGTCTGCAGTTCCACCGCATCCCCTTACAGCGGATAGCTGCTGATAAGGGCTGTTGGTATGCTATTCGCTTGGAGGGCGGACTGGGTGGTCACTCTGGCGTGGACATCAACAAGAACCGTTGCAGTGCGGTGGTGGCCGCGCATAGGCTTCTGCGGGAGATTTGCAAGGAAAAGGATGTCAAGGTGGCGAGTATCCAGATAGGTGAGGCTAATGCCTCGATTGCATCAACGGCCGATGTTGTACTATGTATTCCCGACGAGGCCACTGCGTTCATGAAACAGCAGGAGGAGGCCATGAACGAATGGCTGCGAAAGGAATATGGCAAGAGCGATGCTCACATGATTTGTTCCATCAACACATGCGAGCCGCAGGAAACAGTGATCAATAGCGAGGCGTTCGAAACGCTCATGACCTGTCTGGAACAGATTCCGCAAGGTGTGGTGAAGATGAGTGAAGTGATGAAGGATACCGTGGAGACCTCCAATAACATCGGGCGCATCCTGACGGAAGATGATCACCTCTTCGTTTCCACCCACACCCGCAGCTTCATCGACAGCGAGATGGAGAAGCTGAGTAGGACCATTGCCAACGTCTTTGCCACTCATGGAGCTTCTAGCGAGACCATCATGTCGGCTCCTGCGTGGCAAGAAGATCAAGAGTCTGATTTCCTGCGTCTTACCTCCGATACGTTCAACGATATCTTAGGCTGGCGTCCGCGCATGGTAGCCATGCATTTCGTCCTTGAGGCAGGGTTCTTCGTACAGCACTATCCAGGTATTCAGATGGCAAGTATCGGTCCTCGCATCGTGGAGCCCCACTCCACCAGTGAGCGCATCGAGCTCTCCACTATCGACGACATCTGGCGCGTCCTCATCGAACTCCTCAGCCGACTATCATAACGCCGAAGATACTTTCGCTCGCTTAATCGTACTTTGGCTGCGCCGAAGATACTTGCACTCGGAAATCCAAACAAAAACAAGCTTTTGTTTGGATTTTCACTCGTTTAATCGTATCTTTGCATACGATAAAGAGAATCATGATATGAAGTATATAGGTATTATCCCTGCCCGCTACGCATCTACACGTTTCCCTGGCAAGCCGCTGGCCATGCTGGGTGGAAAGCCTGTGATACAACGGGTGTACGAGCAGGTGAAGAAGGTGCTGGACGAGGCGTATGTGGCAACTGACGATCAGCGTATATTCAATGCGGTAGAGGCGTTTGGCGGAAAGGTGGTGATGACCTCACCTAACCACAAGAGCGGAACGGACCGTATTGAGGAGGCGGTGCAGAAAATCGGAGGCGACTATGACGTGGTGGTGAACATTCAAGGTGATGAGCCCTTTATCCAGCAGTCGCAGATAGAGACGGTGTGCCGTTGCTTTGAGGATGCAAACACGCAGATTGCCACTTTAGGTAAGCCGTTCACGGCTGAGCAGCCATTGAGCGCCCTGGAGAACCCCAACTCGCCTAAGCTGGTGGTTGACAACCGTGGCTACGCCCTGTATTTCTCGCGCAGTATCATCCCGTTCTTACGAGGAATAGACCGTGAGCAATGGATGGGAAAGTTCCCGTTTATGAAGCACATCGGACTCTATGCTTACCGCACAGAGGTGCTGCATGAAATCACCCAACTGCCGCAATCGTCACTGGAGCTGGCTGAGAGTCTGGAACAGCTCCGCTGGCTGCAGAACGGCTACCGCATCAAGGTGGGCACCACGGAGATTGAGACGGTGGGGATTGATACGCCGGAGGATTTGGAGAGGGCCGAGGAGTGGCTTAAGAAAAAGGAGGAAGGAGGAAGGACGAAGGAGTAAGGAGCTATCCCGAGGAAGGACGAAGGACGAAGGAGGAAGGAGAAAACTACTGAGATACAGGCAATATATACAGGATATAACCACAGGCGCTTAGTGCTATTCTCCTTCCTCCTTCGTCCTTCCTCCTTCCTCGAAGAACTTCCATCCTCCTTCCTCGAAATAAAAGTCATAAAACCCAATGAAAAACAAAATACTACTAAGGGCGATGGAGCCCGAGGATCTGGAGCTGTTGTACCAGATAGAGAATAACCCTGCCTTGTGGAAGGTGGGGTTGACGAATGTGCCGTATTCACGTTACCTGCTACGCGACTACCTGGCTCGGGCCACGGGTGATATCTTTACCGACCGTCAGGTAAGACTGGTGGTGGAGAATGAGGAAGGGACGGCCGTTGGTCTTATCGACATGATGAACTATGAGCCGCAGCATCACCGCGCTGAGGTGGGCATTGTGATTCGTGAGCCTTATCGTCATCAAGGACTGGGTACAGCGGCGTTGGAGCAACTGAAGCAATATGCGCGAGAAATCATCCACATCCACCAGTTGTTTGCCTATATCGACACAGCCAACGAAGAATCGCTCAGATTGTTCCAAAAAGCAGGCTTTCAGCGCACTGCCATCTTGAACGACTGGCTTTTCGATGGGCAGGATTATCATCCTGTGTGCCTGATGCAACTTTTTTTCTAAAAAATCCCTCTTTTCTTTTGGTGGAAAGGAAAAAATTACCTACCTTTGCACCCGCTAATCGGAACAATGCGGTTAAAGGTGCGTTAGTTCAGCCTGGTTAGAATGCCTGCCTGTCACGCAGGAGGTCACGGGTTCGAGTCCCGTACGCACCGCCAACCATCCGTTTCGTAAAGCACTTAACCAAGGTGCGTTAGTTCAGCCTGGTTAGAATGCCTGCCTGTCACGCAGGAGGTCACGGGTTCGAGTCCCGTACGCACCGCAAAAAAGGAGTCTGAAAGGACTCCTTTTTTTATTGAGGAGTGTGGAGTGTGGAATGTGGAGTGAGATATGATTCAAGTACAGGTGACTTTATAATGAATACAGTATCTCAGTACTATTCTCACTCCACACTCCACATTCCACAAAACTCACATTACTTCAGTCTCCGTAATCAACATTCCTGTTTGCGGCGAATAGGTGCCAAGGGAGATGTGTTCTACTTGCTGCGTTTCCATGATGCTGAGCATGGTTTGGAAACGATAGGCTTCGGTGTCATAGACCACATACACACAATCCTTCTTCTTGAGTTCCTCCAACCGGTCGAGATGTCCTTGTGGCAAGGTGGTTTCATCTCCTACAAGGAAATCTGCATCAAGTCCTTTCACCGTGGCCAGCTTACGACAATCGTCGAGGTGCTGCTGATGACCGATGAACAGGTAATACGACTTATCACCACGTTTCCGCACCGTGAATCCTAACATCTTACGGATGCGCTGCGTACTCATCTGCAACAAGGCAATGAGCGCCTTGAAATAGATGGCCGCCTTGATGGGGATGCTCAACAGGAAGGTCATCTGACCGAAATGCTTCCTGAAGAAGATGAGCATGGCGTCGTAGAACACATGGACATAGCGGAAGCTCGACTTCTGCGTGCTCTCACCTTTATAGTGCAGGATGCGCACGGGGAGATACCAGTTGTGGTAGTTGCCTTTGAGAACCCTGTACGACAAATCAATATCCTCGCCATACATGAAGAAATCCTCGTCGAGCAGTCCTACCTGATCAAGGGCGGCTCTTCTTACCATGCAATAGGCACCACTCACAATCTCAATCTCTGAAGCCTCATCCCAAGGCATATAACCCATGTAATACTTGCCGAAGCGCTTGCTTTCAGGGAACGCGTCACAGAGTCCGCACACCTTATAGAAAGCTGTCATGGGCGTAGGCAGTCCTCTCCTACTCTCCCTCGCCTTCTCGCCATTGCTCTTCAGCATCTTTACGCCCACGGCTCCGGCATCAGGATGTTCGTCCATGAAGGTAATACACTCACGGAGAACATTCTCTCCAACGATGGTATCAGGATTCAGCAGGAGCACATACTCGCCCTGTGTCTGTCGTATGGCCATGTTGTTTGCCCTTGAGAACCCGGAGTTATGGTTATTGGCAATGATGTTCACCCAAGGGAAACGTTCCTGAAGATACGTCACGGAGTCGTCGTGGGAGTGGTTATCTACCACCACCACCTCTGCGTCGAGACCCTCAATGGCTCTCTCCACACTATGAAGACACTGCTCCACGTAGTGCTTCACGTTGTAATTGACGATAACGACAGTAAGTTTTTTCAACTTTGTTTTTTATTTATTTTCGAGGAAGTTTGTCTCCTCCTCACACCTCGCCTTACTAGGATAAACGAAGGGAAGGACGAGCAATAGGATGATGGCCATGTAGCCGAAGGCGACATTCATCGACATATAATAAAGATCGGTATTCGCCACCAACGGTAAACCCAGCATCAGGAGTCGCATCACACCATACTTCTTCATGGCTGCCACGGGCTCTGCTTTCAAGGCTTCCTTCACCTTCTTGATCTTGAACAGATAAAGGGCTGCAGGAATAACGGCTATGGTGAGCAGTTCCATGACGGTGAGAATGATGAACCATGCCTGGGTGCTGAAGCCATTGAATCCAGGAATCATTATTTCGGTTTCATACAATACGACCAGGATCAGGGCGATCACGATCGGAGCAAAAAAACAGACCTTTAAGGTCTTCACTACTTTATCCATTGAATGGGGTACGGTTTAATATTGAACGTCCTAATGTTACTTCATCGGTGTACTCGAGTTCGTCGCCCACGGAAATGCCTCGGGCAATGACACTGAGCTTGACGGGATAGGAAGCTAGCTTGCGCGAGATATAGAAATTCGTGGTGTCGCCCTCCATCGTACTGCTCAAGGCGAAGATCACCTCTTCAACACCGCCTGCCTCAACACGCTTGATCAACGAGTTGATCTCGATGTCTGACGGACCGATTCCTTCCATGGGAGAGATGATACCACCCAAGACATGATACAGTCCGTGGTATTGCTGGGTGTTCTCGATGGCCATCACGTCGCGGATGTTCTCCACCACGCAGATCACGGAACTATCACGACGCTGATCAGAGCAGATTGGACAGAGGTCGGTATCGCTGATGTTATGACACACCTTGCAGTACTTCACTTCCTTGCGCATCCTGCTCACTGCCTGGGTAAACGCCTCCACCTCATCCGGTTCCTGACGGAGCAGGAAGAGTACCAGTCGTAGGGCTGTCTTACGACCGATTCCCGGCAGCTTGGCGAACTCCTCCACGGCGTTCTCCAGTAATTGGGAAGGATAAGGTGTGCCTTCGCGGGCAAGGGATTGAGACATAGAATGCAATTTTGATTGCAAAGGTAATGAAAAATCGCGAACTTTTTCGTACCTTTGCGATAAAAAATCGCGAACTTACTCCGTCTCGGCATAAAAAAGATTAAAATCTTTTGTTCTGCACTCGACTTTCCGTAACTTTGCAGAAATATTTTATCATATGGAAATAACAAAAGCAGAATTCGTGGTGAGTAACCCCACCGTACGCACCTGTCCGAAAGATACGAAACCGGAGTATGCCTTCATCGGCAGAAGTAATGTCGGTAAGTCGAGTCTGATCAACATGCTCTGCGCCAGGAAGAACCTTGCCAAGACTTCCTCTACGCCCGGTAAGACACTGCTCATCAACCACTTCATTGTGAACAACGAGTGGTACTTGGTTGACCTTCCCGGCTACGGTTATGCTAAGCAGAGCAAGACAACCCGTCAGAAACTGGAGCAGATGATCTCCTCGTATATCCTGCAGCGTGAACAGCTCATCAACGTGTTCGTGCTGATTGATATCCGTCACGATCCGCAGGTGATCGACCGGGAATTCATCGATTGGTTAGGACAGAGTAATATCCCCTTCTCCATCATCTTCACCAAGGCTGATAAGTTAGGACCGGTAAAGGCGAAGATGAACGCCGAGGCGTATATGTCGAAGCTGGAAGACACGTGGGAGATTCTGCCACCCTACTTCATCACTTCGGCAGAGAAGAAATTGGGACGTGATGAGGTGCTCGACTATATCGACCGTATCAACAAAGAGTTGAAGAACCCCACGGAATAACACATCATGGCTGTTCCCTTTCTCGACGTACAGGATCTCACGAAATCGTTCGGCGCACAGGTGCTGTTCGAGCATATCTCGTTCAGCATTGCCGAAGGACAGAAGGTGGGATTGATAGCACAGAATGGTACTGGTAAATCCACCTTGCTCTCGGTGATTACGGGTAAGGAGGGGTATGACGACGGGAAGATCATCTTCCGTCGCGACCTGAAAGTGGCCATGCTGGAGCAGTCGCCTATGTTCGATCCCGAAGAGAAGGTGATTGATGCTTGCTTCAATCATCAAGGCGAAGAGGAGAAGGTGCTGCGGGCCAAGCAGATATTGACACAGCTGAAGATACGCGACCTGCAGCAGCCCATGGGACAGCTCAGCGGCGGTCAGCAGAAACGGGTGGCGCTGGCCAACGTACTGATTACGGAACCTGACCTGCTGATTCTCGATGAGCCCACGAACCACCTCGACCTGGAGATGATTGAATGGCTGGAGGGCTATCTGGCACGGGGGAACAAAACACTGCTGATGGTGACACACGACCGTTATTTCCTGGACAAGGTGTGTAACCTGATTCTGGAGCTGGATAACCGTACCATCTATACTTACCGCGGCAACTATGCGTATTATCTGGAGAAACGACAGGAGCGTATCGACAATACGCGGGCCGAGATTATGCGAGCCAACAACCTGTACCGGCGGGAGCTGGAATGGATGCGCAGAATGCCGCAGGCCAGAGGTCATAAGGCCCGCTACCGTGAGGAGGCTTTCTATGAGCTGGAGAAGATTGCCAAGCAGCGCATTGAGGAACGACAGATACGTCTGAAATCGCGCAACGTGTATATCGGCTCGAAGATCTTCGAGTGCCAGTATGTTTCTAAAGCTTTTGATCAATTAGTTATTCTCAAAGACTTCTACTACAACTTCGCACGCTTCGAGAAGATGGGAATCGTGGGAAGTAACGGAACGGGCAAGAGCACGTTCATCAAGATGCTACTCGGACTGGAGCCCATCGACAGTGGGAAGTTCGACATTGGTGATACGGTGCGCTTCGGCTATTTCTCGCAGGAAGGACTGAAGTTCAATGAACAGCAGAAAGTGATTGACGTGATTACCGACATTGCCGAGTATATCGACATGGGGGGCGGTAAGCATCTCTCTGCCTCGCAGTTCCTGCAGCATTTCCTGTTCACTCCTGAACAGCAGCATAACTATGTGTATAAGCTCTCGGGCGGTGAGAAACGTAAGCTCTACCTGTGCACAGTACTGATGAAGAACCCGAACTTCCTGGTGCTGGATGAGCCTACGAACGACCTGGATATCCAGACACTGCAGATCTTAGAGGAGTATTTAGCTGATTTCCCCGGCTGCGTGATTGTGGTGAGTCACGACCGCTACTTTATGGATAAGGTGGTGGATCATCTGCTGGTGTTCAAAGGGAATGGGGTGATCAAGGACTTCCCCGGAAACTACACGCAATACAGGATGTTTGCGGATAAGGAGGAGAAACCGACTAACGAGAAACCAGCCGACAAGAACGAACGCAACAAAGGAAAGACTGAACGTGCGGACGAACAGTCGGCAGAGCCCGCCAAGCGTAAGCTTACTTATAAGGAACGACTGGAAATGGCGCAGCTGGAGAAAGATATTGCTACCTTGGAAGAGAAGCAGAAAAGCATTGAGGAAGACCTCTGCAGCGGTATGCTGTCTGTGGATGAGCTGACAGAAAAAAGCAAGCTCCTCTCGTCGCTCAAGGATGAGATTGACGAGAAGAGCATGCGCTGGTTGGAATTAGATGAATTAATTTAGAAGCAAGAAGCAAGAGGCAAGAAGCAAGAGTTATCATTGATGCTGCTCGCGCAACAGGTCGTTCACGGTCTTCACGGGATTGAAGGTGGAAAGGGGTACTTCCACGAATACCGTACTCCAGTTACTCATGGCTCCGTTCCACAAACCAGGAAGCTCCAATGCCTTCAGTTCTTTTCCTCCTTTACTCTTACTGCTGATGAAACCGGTGGTCTTGTCAACAAAGGCAGGCAGGTTGAACGGCTCACCCTTGTAGTTCTTCACGGCACACACCAGATCCACGGGATTGAAGTGCGTACCCTCGGTGAACATCTTCATGTAGGCCTCGTTGGTCTTGTCAATCTGACTGCTCTCGAGAATCTGCAATGATACCGTTCCATCCTGGTTGTACGTCAGGAACGGTCCGCCACCCGGCTCACCCACGTTCTTAACCACACCGCACACACGCATGGGTCGGTTCAGTTTCTCGCGCAGATAGATCACCAGATCAGCATCTTCCAAATCCTTGATATCTGCCTTACGGCAACAGAGGTCGCGCTGTACGAAACGGATGATCTCCTCGAGTTTCTCGTGGTTATACACACCGCTGTCGAGTAGGCGCAGATAAGCAAAGGCTTTCTGCTGTAAGGTAACCAATACTCCGGCAATGACCTGCTTGTACTCTACCGTATCGCTCTTCAAACGGTCGGGCACTACATTATCAATGTTCTTGATGAAGATGACATCAGCGTCAATCTCGTTGAGGTTCTCGATCAGGGCACCATGACCGCCCGGACGGAACAGCAGGGAGCCGTCATCATTCCTGAACGGTGTGTTATCGGCATTGGCAGCCACGGTATCGGTACTCGGCTTCTGCTCAGAAAAGGAGATGTTGTACTTGATGCCGTACTTACGTGCTAAGCCGTCTTTCTTCTCAGCTACCTTCTTCTCGAAGAAACCGATGTGCTCATGACTCACCGTGAAGTGCACATTGGCCTCTCCGTTGCTGGCTGCATAGAGCGCACCTTCCACCAGATGTTCTTCCATGGGGGTACGCGGACCTTCGGGATACTTGTGGAACAGGAGCATTCCCTTGGGCAGCTGACCGTAGTTCAAGCCTTCTGCCTTCAGCATCGTGGCAGCAACGGTCTTGTACTTCCCGTCGGCCATCAGGGCTTTCACACCCTTGCCCTCGTTCTTCAGACAGGCGGCGTCCAAAGCATCGTAGAAGGCGAACTTCTCCAGGTTGTCGAAATACTTCTTCTCGAAATCGGTGGTAGGCACATCATAGGGCGCGTCCACAAAGGCGAACATGTCCTTGAACATTCTACTGGCAGCACCACTGGCAGGAACGAACTTCACGATCTTCTTGCCTTCTGCCTTATAGGCGTTCCATGCGTCAACCATGCGCTGGCGCTCCTCACTATCTGGTGCGATAATACCGTGTCCGATGCTGGCGGCGGCTTCCAATTTCAAGAATGGGAAACCAGTCTTGAATTCCTCCAACTGTGTATTGATCTGTTCTTCAGAAATTCCCTTCAGAGCTAATTGATCTAAATCTTTTTTTGTTAGCATAATTATAGTAGTTTTAATGATTTTCTGCAAAAATACAAATAAGTGCGCAATAATCCAAATTTTTTATTGCTTTTCCTTCCTCATTCACACTCGGCGTTTGTTCGTGAGTTAAGGAAGGTTAAATAACTTCTCCCCCATGCAAGATTTCAGGTAGTCATCAATTATAGGGGTAAAGAACAAACAAAACAGTACACATAATGAAAACAACAAAACTATTTCCTTTCATGACCGGCATACTGATGCTGGCAACAATGACAATTTCGTGTTCTAAGGCAGAAGATGGTGACATCGACTATTTAACCTCCGACCTAAAAGGTTTATCTTTCTCTGGCTTAAGAAATGGTGAAGGCGGTCCTGGTGAAGGTGGTCAAGGCGGCAACACGCAGGCTGGTATAGTGACGGCAGGCGAATGGAGCGATCTGAATAACTGGTCGTTCTGGTCAGGACAGATGCTGGCAGGTGAATATGCAGAAAAGAGTGACTACTGGAACTTCTACACCAACAACCGCATCGCCATCAGGGTAACCGACAAAAATGGAAAGGTTGTGGCAGGTGCCCCAGTTAAACTGTCTCGGAAGACAGACGATGGCGAGAGTACGTTGTGGGAGACGGTTACAGATAATCACGGACGGGCTGAATGCTGGGTGGGACTCTATCAGAAAGAGACTGCCTCTCCCAAGAATATGAGTGTGAGTATAGACGGACAAGTCATGAAACAAGCACCCATCATCTGTACCTGGGACTCGTTGCAGCAACAACAGCCTATCAACAACTATGTCATCACCCCAAAGACAACAGTCAAGTCATCAGCCGACATCGCCTTTGTGGTAGATGCTACAGGATCGATGGGTGACGAGATAGAGTTCCTAAAGAACGATTTGGTGGATATCATTGGCAAGGCATCAGTAATACGCCCTGACATCACTATGCGCACTGCTGCCCTCTTCTACCGCGATGAAGGGGATGAATATGTCACACGACATGCTGACTTCACAGAAAAACTGTCATCAACTGCAGAGTTCGTCAACAATCAGAGAGCAGATGGCGGTGGTGACTATCCCGAAGCCGTACACACGGCACTGGAGAAGATGTTGCAAAACCTATCATGGAACGCTAAGGCACGCACCCGACTGGCTTTCCTCATCCTGGATGCACCTGCACACTATGAACAGGGAATTATCAGTTCACTACAGCAGTCTGTCAAGACCTGTGCCAAGATGGGTATCCGACTAATCCCCGTGGCCGCCAGCGGTGTTGACAAGAATACAGAGTTCATGCTGCGATTTTTCGCCATCACAACCGGAGGTACCTATGTATTCATCACTGACGATAGCGGTGTGGGCTACAGTCATATAAAGGCCAGCGTGGGCGACTACAAGGTTGAACAGCTCAACAACCTCATCATCCGCCTGATTGATTATTATACGGAGTAATATTACCTTGGGGCAAGATCCGTTTCTGATACCTATGGTTTTACGTTCCAATATCATAGGTATTGGCGCCTGAAACCATAGGTATTGGAGTCTAAAACCATAGGTATTGCGATGCAAAACCTAACAATCCCAAAATTGAACTCACAAAACTGGCGCAACATACATGGATTTCGCTGAAAACGCCTTTAAATACAGGGGAAATGGGTATTTTCAACATACACGCAACATACACTATACGGGCTTCAACATACACGCAACATACACTGCTAAGTAGGCTACTTGCGCATAGAAACTATGGCACTTTCTTATAGCAACTAGGCTTCTTACTCGACATTCCCACGTTGGGAACAATTTATTCCCACGTTGGGAACAATAACTCGTTTGTGAATCTCGCGTGTATGTTGCGTGTATGTTGAAGCCCATATAGTGTATGTTGGTGTACCCTTAGTGTATGTTAAATTTAATGGATTTTCCTTTATTTATAGGGATTCCCGCGATTTTTTGTGTACCTTTGCATTTGTATGGACGAGAAACTGATATTCACCGACGAGGAAAAGACGCAGATATTCACACTGCTGAAGGAGTTGTGTGCTCTGCTGGGCTCATCCCTTCACGAGGGGGATGAGGAAAAGATTCGTGGCGAACTGCAGAAATGGATGAACAGTGATTGCATTCAAAGAGATGTGTTCGGCTTGAACCCCATCCTGCAGAGTCTGCATACCGCTATCATCGCAGTTGAGGAAGAAGGACTGAAGCGCGACGGTGCTTTGGCTATTCTGCTCTACAATAGTGTGATTAACGGGTTGAACGACCTGTCGCTGATTCAGGAACAGTTCGGTGAATCGGTAGGAACCATCATCCACGGATTGGTAAGAATCCAGGAACTCTACAAGAAGAATCCGGTGATTGAGAGCGAGAACTTCCGTAATCTCCTCTTGTCGTTTGCCGAGGACATGCGAGTCATCCTGATCATGATTGCCGACCGTGTGAATCTGCTGCGACAGATCCGCGACACGGAGAATGAGGAGGCTAAACGACAGGTGAGCGAAGAGGCGAGCTATCTCTACGCTCCCCTCGCCCACAAACTGGGTCTGTATAAACTGAAGAGCGAGCTTGAGGACCTCTCGCTGAAATACCTGGAACATGATGCTTATTATCTGATCAAGGAGAAGCTGAATGCCACGAAGAAGAGTCGTGACGCCTATATCGAGAAGTTCATCAAGCCTATCGACGAGAAACTGCGCGAAGCTGGGTTTTCGTACCACATGAAAGGACGCACCAAGAGCATCCACAGCATCTGGCAGAAGATGAAGAAGCAGAAATGCAGCTTCGAGGGTATATACGACTTGTTTGCCATCAGAATCATCCTGGAACCCACTACCGATAATCCCACGCGAACACAGGAGGTGTCGATGTGCTGGCAGGTGTTTGCCATCATCACCAATATGTATCAGGGTAATCCCAAGCGGTTACGCGACTGGCTGACGGTGCCGAAGAGCAACGGGTATGAGAGTCTGCACATCACCGTGCTCGGACCGGAGAACAAATGGGTGGAGGTGCAGATACGTACCAAGCGTATGGACGAGGTAGCCGAACGGGGTTTGGCTGCCCACTGGCGCTATAAGGGTGTGAAGAGCGGAGAAGGAGGATTGGACGACTGGCTGAACAGTATTCGTTCAGCACTGGAGAACAACGTGAACTCCATGCAGGTGATTGACGAATTCAAGATGGATCTGTATGAGGACGAGGTGTATGTGTTTACGCCCAAGGGCGACTTACTGAAGTTCCCCAAGGGAGCCACGGTGCTCGACTTCGCCTACCATATACATTCGCGGTTGGGTAACCAGTGTACAGGTGCTCGTATAAATAATAAGGTGGTGACGTTCCGCCACCAACTGCAGTCGGGCGACCAGGTGGAGGTGATGACTTCCAGTAACCAGACACCTAAGCAGGACTGGATCAATGTAGTGAAGACCAGCAGGGCGAAATCGAAGATCAGATTAGCCTTGAAGGATATTCAGGTGAAACAGGGCGCCATGGCGAAGGAGATGCTGGAACGCCGACTGAAGAATAGGAAGATTGAGATAGAGGAGAGCGTGATAAACCACTTGATTAAGAAACTGGGAATCAAGGAGACACGCGAATTCTATAAACAATTGGCTGAAGGTACGCTCGACATGAATAGTGTGATTGAGCGGTACGTGGAAGTGCAGCAGCATGACAACGGTATAATACCAAACCTGCATGTTCAAAGTGCTGATGAGTTTGTGTATGAGCACCCTGACGAGGAGATGACCTACGGCAGCGATGATGTGATTATTATCGACAAGAACCTGAAGGGTGTTGACTTCCAGTTGGCCAAGTGCTGCCATCCCATCTATGGGGATAATGTGTTCGGGTTTGTCACCATCAACGGAGGTATCAAGATTCACCGCATCGACTGTCCGAATGCACCTGAACTGCGCAAGCGTTTCGGCTACCGCATCGTGAGGGCTAAATGGAGCGGTAAAGGACAGGTACAGTATTCCACCACCCTACGCATCATCGGTAATGATGACATCGGTATTGTGAACAACATTACCAGCATCATCTCGAAAGAAGAGAAGATCGTGATGAGAAGCATCAATATTGACAGTCATGACGGACTGTTCAGCGGTAACCTCGTGGTGAATATTGAAGATACAAGTAAGCTGGACGCCCTGATCAAGAAGCTCAGGACGGTAAAGGGTGTGAAACAAGTGGAAAGATTATAAAGGGATGAGCTGATTACAGGTGAAGCGCTGCGATTCCTTTGTCGGTGCAGATGCCCCTGAACAGGATATCCACATGGTTTCTGAAGATCTCGCTTAAGGGATACTCCTCGTACATCTTCGACATCATGACATGTTGAACCACCGCATCGCTCATCTTTGAAATGATGTCGTAGTTGAGATCACTGCGGAAATAGCCGTTTTCAATACCTTTCTTCACGAATTCCATGGAACGAAGACGTTTGTCTTCGTGCTCCTTGTTGAGGAGTTCGACAACACGTTCGTACTTAGCCAACTCGCTGAAAAACAACGGATTGATACCACCCAGACGTACGATATCCTGACGGATGACTTCCATAACGACCTCTATCTCGTTCTCTGCCTGCTCGGTGAATTGGCGATGTTGCTCCAGACGAAGCTGATACTCATAGATAACGCCTTCGCAAAGCAGCTGCTCTTTGTTCTCGTAGATCTCGTATAGCGTGCGCTTGGAGATGGATAGGGCTTGCGCAATATCATCCATCTTGATGCGCTTGATTCCTTCACGCTTGAACAAACTCATGGCTGTGACAAGAATCTTTCCTTTCAATTCCTGTCGGTAGGTGGTAGGTGTGATGTTCTTAAACTTAACCATCTGGCGTCGTGTCGTGTAATGATATATGTAAGTTTTCGATTGCAAAGATAAGTTTTTTTTCAATAACCCGAAAATCTTTTGGGTTTTTCTTCACTCTTACCTAGTTTTTTAGTACCTTTGCACCCAATTATTCGTTACACACTTATTATTGGTGAGAAGATTGTTATAATAATATACAGCTATGGTTAAGATTTCAAAAGAAGCCGCCCTCGCCTATCATGAGAACGGCAGACCAGGTAAGATTGAGGTAAAACCCACCAAATCGTACAGAACACAAACAGATCTGAGTCTGGCATATTCGCCAGGAGTTGCCTTCCCTTGTCTTGAGATACAAGAGAAACCCGACGACGCTTACAAATATACCGATAAAGGGAATCTGGTGGCCGTTATCAGTAATGGTACCGCCGTTCTCGGATTGGGAGATATAGGTGCCATGAGCGGTAAGCCCGTGATGGAAGGAAAAGGTTTGCTTTTCAAGATCTACGGCGGTATCGACGTCTTCGATATTGAGGTAGATGAGAAAGACCCTGAGAAATTCTGCGAAGCTGTAGAGAAGATCGCCCCCACCTTCGGCGGTATTAACCTGGAAGATATCAAGGCTCCTGAGTGTTTCTACATTGAGGAACGACTGAAGAAATCGTTGGATATCCCCGTGATGCATGACGACCAGCACGGAACGGCCATTATCTCGGCTGCCGGACTGAAGAACGCGCTGGAAGTGAACGGGAAGGATATCAAGAAGGTGAAGATCGTGGTGAACGGTGCTGGCGCCGCTGCCATCTCTTGTACCAAGCTGTATATGGCCTTGGGCGCACAGAAGGAGAATATCCTGATGCTCGACTCGAAGGGCGTGATTACGAGCGACCGTCCGGGTCTGAACGAACAGAAGCTGTTCTTTGCAACGGATCGTCGTGATGTGCATACATTGGCAGAAGCCGTGAACGGGGCTGATGTGTTCGTAGGACTGTCAAAGGGTAATGTGCTGACCAAGGATATGGTAAAGACCATGGCCAAGGATCCGGTGATCTTCGCACTGGCTAATCCTGTTCCGGAGATTTCCTACGAGGATGCCATGGAGGCCCGTCCTGATACCTTGATGGCTACAGGTCGTACCGACTATCCCAACCAGATCAACAACGTGATTGGTTTCCCCTATATCTTCCGTGGAGCCCTCGACGTTCATGCTACGGCCATCAACGAGGAGATGAAGATGGCTGCCGTTCATGCTATCGCCGATCTGGCCAAGCAGCCTGTTCCTGATGTGGTGAACGATGTGTATCATGTGAACAACCTCACCTTCGGACGGGAGTACTTCATTCCCAAACCTGTGGATCCCCGATTGATTACTGAGGTATCGGCAGCTGTAGCCAAGGCCGCTATCGACAGTGGTGTGGCTCGTAAGAACATCGAGAACTGGGATGAATACAAGAATTCGCTGTCTGTGTTGTTAGGTCAGGAGACCAAGCTCACCCAGAAGCTCTATGCCACTGCCGCTGCTCATCCGCAGCGTGTGGTGTTTGCCGAGGCTGTCCACCCCACCATGCTGAAGGCTGCCGTACAGGCCAAGGCTGAGGGAATCTGTCAGCCTATCCTGCTGGGTAATGAGGAGACTATCGAGAAACTGGCTAACTCGCTCGACCTGAACTTGGAGGGTATTGACATCGTGAACCTCCGTCATCCCCGCGAGCAGGAACGCCGTGAGCGCTATGCCCGCATCCTCACCGAGAAGCGTCAGCGTGACGGTTACACGTTCCAGGAGGCCAACGACAAGATGTTCGAACGCAACTACTTCGGTATGATGATGGTAGAGACTGGCGAGGCTGATGCTTTCATCACCGGTCTGTACACGAAATATTCCAATACCATCAAGGTGGCTAAGGAGGTGATCGGTATCCGTCCTGAATACAAGAACTTCGGTACGATGCATATCATCAACTCTCCCAAGGGAACACTCTACATCTCCGATACACTGGTGAACGCCAACCCCACCACCGAGATGCTCATCGACATTGCCAAGCTCTCAGCAACCACCGTGCGTTTCTTCAACGAGAAGCCACGCATCGCCATGGTGAGTCATTCGAACTTCGGTAGCGACGGCAGTGAGGGTTCACGTAAGGTACGCTTAGCTGTGGAGAAGATGCAGGAGGATTATCCTGAGCTGATCATCGATGGTGAGATTCAGCTGGGCTTCGCACTCGATAAGGAGCTGCGCGACAACCTCTATCCGTTCACCCGTCTGAAGGGCATGGATGTGAATACCTTGATCTTCCCGAACCTCACCAGTGCCCGTTCATCCTACAAGATGCTCCAGGCCTTGGATGCTGACGTGGAGATCATCGGTCCGATCCAGATGGGACTGAACAAGCCTATTCACTTCACCGACTTCGGTTCTTCGGTACGCGACGTGGTGAACATCACCGCCGTAGCCGTGATCGATGCTTATGTGGATAAGATCAAGAACAGGCTGAATGCCAGATAAAACTTTCGCAAGCAAAAGTTTTCGTGGAATGTGGAGTGTGGAATTCCACATTCCTCATTCCACATTCCTCACCAACGGGATATCCTTGAACAGGATATCCCTTTGTTTTTGCAGATAATCCTTACGCTGACGGATAGCCTTCATGAGCTCATCCGACTTGAACAACTGGAGATCGGGCATGAGCTTCCATTTCCCTTCAGCCTCCAGACGGTCGATCATCATACCCACACTTAAACGGGCTGTTGACTCTGCGGGCTGATACACCGCCTCGGTTCCCTTCTCATCGTTCGTCATTTCCGATAACAGATGAACATGAGTAAGGTTCTCCAGCAAATCATGGGTAATACGGATGGGGATATTCGTTTCCAGTTTCAGTTCCAAGGCCGTATAGGGTTTCTTCCCTTCTTCGAACCTACGACAGATCAGCGTCATCAGGTAGGCACTGAGCAGCAAACGGTATCGATGACTCAGATCATCGGTACTGGCCCTGAAGGCGAACTTCTCCAGGTTCTGGTTGGTATAGGCCAGTTCGGCACCAAACAGACAGATGGTCCAGGATATCTGTACCCAGAGCATGAATAAGGGTAAGGCGGCAAACGAACCGTAGATGGCGTTGTAGCCCGTCACCCAGATCTGCGAATGGATATACACCAGCTGCAGTCCTTGCATAGCCACACCGGCCAGGATTCCTGGAATAATCGCACTCTTGATCTTCACCTTCGTGTTGGGCATGAACACATACAGTGCAATGAACACACCCGACATAATAATATAAGGTAATAAGCGAAGGAAGAAGCGCAAGGTGGGTCCTACGATGAGTGTCTCGCCAATACCGTTGGCAAAGGTGGCCATCATGATGGAAATACCGGATGTAACCACGATGATGATTGGCGCCAACAGGAACATCGCCATGTAGTCGGTAATGGTACGGAAGATGCTGCGGGGCGTGCTCACCTGCCAGATGTCATTGAAAGCCTTTTCGATGTTACTGATCAGCATGATGACCGTCCATAGCATGAACAGCAGACCGATTCCCAAGAAGATACCGCTCTTGGTGTGTACCAGATAGGAATTGACAAAGCCGATGATGGCTTCGGCCACCTGCGGTTGCGAGGAAAGCGCCTCACGGAACCAGGTCTCGATATATTTGTTATAGCCGAAACCGCGGGCAATGGCAAACACCACCGCCATGATGGGCACGATAGCCAGCAGTGTGGAATAGGTAAGCGCGGCGGCTGAATCCATCATCCTCTTGGTGGTGAAATACTCCACCGCCAGCAATACCTTCTTGATGACTACATAAAAAAGGTATCTTACCGGTGAGATATCCTCGCGTTGCACCTGCCAGATATCCACCTTCAGGAATTGTATCAGCCTCTTTAACAACTTTGAACTTTTGGAACAGCGAGAACCAACAAGCTTGCTTGATTGGTCGAGTCGTGACAAAAGTCGACGAAGTCAACTTTGAACGCGACGTAGTCGCTTATAAACTTCAATTCTTCAATTCTTCAATTCTTCAATTTTTAATTCCAAAAGTCAGCTTTTGGAATTAAAAATCCAGTGCCCCTATAAGCCGGGTTCTGTCCAGACGTAAGTCTGTGTCTGCCATTTATCTACTACGCACGTCACCATGCGTCTCTAGCATTCTACCCTCCGTTGCATCAGTCACCGAAGCGCTGAACTCGGGCGGGCAACCCTCAGTCAACGGTTTACATGAACTTGCAGCCCCCAGCTGGCACAGCCCGCTGATCACCCAACGGCTGGTGGTCTCTTACACCACCTTCTCACCCTTACCTTATGGCGGTTATTTTCTTCTGCCTACACCTACTGTCACCAATAGCTTCTACTTTCGGAAGTGGGGCGCCCTTTGCTGCCCGGACTTTCCTCTCGTGCCATGGAGGCACCAGCGGCAGACCGGAGCACTGGATTTTGCTGCAAAGGTACGATTAAGTGAGTGAAAATGCAAATTTATTTGCAATTTTCCGAACAAGAGTATCTTCGCTACAACTCCTACAAGCCTAGTTACTGCCTCCAATCAGCCTAGTTTCTATGAGAAATCAGCCTAGTTTCTATGAGTAACTAGCCTAGTTGAAGAGCGTTATAAGGCTTGTAGAAATATCACTTCAATTCCTCCGCCCTTATTCTTCTGGCAATCATGCAATTACACTGATGTAGCGGAGAAATATAAATGGATAGCTTTTCCCTTCAACGGCCAGAAGATTTGGCGAAAATTTGGAGGAAAAGAGGGGTATTTCTTTTTTTTTTGCTATATTTGTCGCCGAATAGTATTGATAGAAAGAAGTTGTAAGATAAAGACATGAAGAGACTCGCATTAGGATGTTTGCTGCTCATCCTCGTAACAACGTTGAACGCACAGCGCAACGAAGTGTTCAGTAACAGGATCGCATCGCTGCAGGTAATGGCGGGCGACCGCTGGATGGCGCTGCCTATCGTTCAACTGAACGGTAGTGAGCCTATATGCATTGACTTTGACGATCTTACTCATGAGTACCACCGATATACTTATAAGATTGAGCACTGCGAAGCCGACTGGACCGTATCGGATGAGCTGTTCCCCAACGACTATATCAGTGGGTTTACGGAAGGGAACACGATAGACGATTATCAGGAGTCGTTGAACACCAATATCCTCTACACCCACTACGCATTACGTATTCCCAACGACCGCTGTCGCATCAAGATGAGCGGGAACTATAAGCTGACGGTGATGGATGAGAACAACGACAATGAGCCGATGTTCACCGCCTGCTTCATGGTATTGGAACCTCTGATGGGGGTGCAGATGACGGTGAGTTCCAACACCGACATAGATATCAATAACGCTCACCAACAGGTGGCAGCCACGGTGAACTACAGTAACCAGACCGTGGTGGTGCCGCAGGAACAGATCAAGACGGTGGTGATGCAGAACAGACGGTGGGACAATGCCAAGATCAATGCGCAGCCACAGTATGTCATGAACAACGGACTGCAATGGCTGCACTGTCGCGACCTGATCTTTCCCGCCGGTAATGAATACCGTAAATTCGAGGTCCTTGATGTGGACCATCCCACCATGGGTATCGACCGTATAGAATGGGACGGACAGCATTTCCATGCGTATCCTTTCCTGGACGAGCCACGAAACAACTATGTGTATGATGAAGATGCAAACGGTGCGTTCCTGATCCGCAACAGCGACAACGTGGATATCCATACCCTATCCGACTATGTCATGGTGCACTACACCCTTGCGTGTCCTACTCCCGTTGCGGGGGATGTATATATCAACAATGATTGGACAAACGACCGTTTCCTGCCGGAATACAAGATGTCGTATAATGAGGAAACGAAATGCTATGAGGCGGTACTGATGCAGAAGCTGGGTTACTACTCGTACCAGTACTTGCTGATGCGCCCTGATGGAACACTGAGAACCATGCCCACTGAGGGTGATTTCTACCAGACGGAGAATAGCTACCAGATGCTGGTGTATTTCAAGGGACAGGGCGACCGTACCGACAAACTGGTAGGCTATCAGGAGGTGATTTACAAATGAGATGATTAGAGGTGAGAGGTAAGAAGATTAGCGCAGCAGTTTGTCAATCTCCTCAAACTGCTTACCCATGTTCAGCTGTAAGTAGATATTATACAACGCTGCCGCCCATTTGTCTTTCTGGTCGGGCGCCAATAATCGGTAGCGTTCTATATAGTTCTTTGCCTTGTTGTATTTCTCACTCACTTTCTTGCGCGTCTTGGCGTTCATCTTCTGGTCGCGCTGGATGATGAAAGCCTGGTTCATATAGGCTACACCGGCATTGTAATGGAAATCGGCCAGTGAGTCGTTGCGCGCAATCATCGTGTCACACAACGCAATACATTCATCGTACCTGCCCGTGTTCAACAGCAGATTACTCTTGGCAAAGAGGAACAATTCGCTGTTGGCATCATGTTCAAGCGCAGCATCGACGATGTTCATGGCAGAGTCAGACTGCTGAACGGCATTGTAATGGTCTATCAGGTACGTGAAGAAATATTTGTTATCCTTATAGCGGAAGAATCCATCGCGTAAAGCCTGCACATACCGTTCCCTATCGTCCTGCTTCTTGTAGATCTCAGCCAGATACTCGTACGTGAACTCAAGATGAGCAGTATCTTCCAGCGCCATGTCGGCATACTTCAAGGCCAAGTCGGCATCTTGCATCTTATAGCCGCAGAAGACCGTCCAGTAGGCAGCCTCAGGACTGTCAGGATAATGGTATGAGGTAAACAACGGTTGTTGAGCACAGTCGATGTACATGTCGAACATCTTATAGGCTGTAAGATAGTCCTGTTTCCTGATGAAGAACACCCCACCGTTAAACAGGTTCATGCGGTAGGTGTTCAGGAACTGTGCGTTCTTGTCGCGATAACGGGGGGTCACCTCCCCTTTCTTGTTAGGTCGCGCATCCAATGAATCCAGCGTCTCGAAGTCCGTGAACATCGTCCTTGTCAGATGGAACAGCTGCGCCGTATCCACCTTCTGTTTCAGATACATCTTCATGTTCCCTGCCTCATACTGCTTACGGAGCGCATCACAGAGAATACTATGAATCTTCAGATTCTCCTGATTCGCACTGTCCTTCAGCAAGTCACGCATGAGCTTCTCCGCCCGGTCAAAGTTCTTACCACTCTTCATAAAAGTACGTGCCTGACCGATCTCCTTTCGTTGAGCGTTCAAGCACGGTACCAGTATTATCAAGAGAAGCGATAAGATAACGATACGCTTCATTCCATTCAAGTGAAACAGGGGACCATAGAACATGATCCCCTGTAAGGTTTATTACTGTACAAGTGATTCCAATTCCTTAGCCTTAGCCTCGTCGCCAATCAGGTAGTAAGCCTGATACAGGGTGTAGGCCCAGTTCACCATCTCACGGTTAGGATCCTTCTCCTTGATGATGAGCAGGTTGTCAATAGAGTTCTGCAGATACTGCTTCACTTCGGGAGTCATGTTTCCACCAGCTGCCTCTCGCAAGGAAATAGCCTGCTGGTTCTCGCAAAGAGCGAGGTTGTAACGCACCTGGAGGAAGTCGTTGTCAAGTTCCAGAGCCTTCTTGTAAGAATCAATAGCTTCCTTCCACTTTGATTCGTTCATGTCGCTCTCACCCTTCAGTGCCCATGACATCTTGCTCGGATACTTAGCCACCTGCTCTTCAATCAGAGCCTTCTTAGCAGCATTGTCCTGGGTATTCTGGTAGTACTCAGTAAGCAGAGAGAAGTAACGCTCGTTCTCCGGTTCCTGTGCATGCAGAGCCTTCAGGTCGTTCATGTACTTCACAGAGTCTTCCTTGGTCTTCAGCTGTGCCTTCATACTCAGCACCTTGATGTCCATAGCCTCGTTGCCATATTCAGCATCGTTCTTGCAGAGGTCAGCATACTTGCTGGCTGCAGGGAAGTCGTGGTTGTTGTAGGCAGCGAGTGCTGCGAAGTAAGCAATCTGCGTGTAAAAAGTCTCGGCAGAGAAGTCTGACTCAGAGAACAACGGATCCTGACGGCTGTCAACGAACAGACCGAAGGCTGTCTGTGCTGCATCAAACTTCTTTTCGTTATACAGGTCCTGTCCTGCAGAGAGCAGCAGGTTACGTGCTGCGAGCAGACGCTCTGCATTCTTCTTGCGGAACTTCGGAGCCACCTTACCCTTAGAATTGGGCATCTGGTCGAACTTATCACACTCGATACCAGCCTTGAGTGCATTCTCAGCAGCCTCAATCATACCATCGTTGTCGAAGGGATCATTCTTTTGAGTCACCTGGTTGGTCAGTTTGATGTTGTTCTCTTTGTTGAACTTGTCCATAGCCAGATCAACCAATCTGTTATAGCCCAGCGCCTTGTCCTCAGCAGACAGGCCACTCAAGTTAGAGTTCAAGATTCCCAATGCTTCCTGATAAGCACCAGCTGCTTTCATCTGCTTCTGGAAATCCTTGTTCTGTGCACCGGCTGAAACAACCACCAGGGAAGCAACAGCCATCATGATCATTTTCTTCATAAGCTTGTTTATTAAAAAGGTAATTAAATAATCTATTTCATTCGCTTGTTTTGACTAACACAATTCAAAAAAGTTTAATTTGTCGTCTGTCATCTACTGATTAGGGTTCCTCAACTGTCTCATCATCAACGAAATCGACGATCGGAGTAGTACTCTCATTCTCAGAAGCCGACTCAGCAGTTACATCCTTTCGGATGGCCTCTGATGTCTGTGCCCACTCCTCACGACTCTTCTGTTCAACCACTGCTTCCAACTCAGAACTCATTACCTTACATACACTGGCAATGACATCGTTCTTCTTGGTCAGGTTGATCAGTCGTACACCCTGCGTAGCACGTCCCATGACGCGGCAGTCGGCCACGGCCAGACGAATCACGATACCGCTCTTGTTTATAATCATCAGGTCGTTCTCGTCAGTAACGTTCTTGATGGCCACCAGACGACCGGTCTTATCGGTGATGTTCAAGGTCTTCACACCCTTGGTACCGCGGTTCGTCACACGGTAGTCTTCTACCTGTGAACGCTTACCGTAGCCTTCTTCACTCACCACCATGATGGTCTCCAGTTCAGGATTGTTCACCACAACCATGCCTACCACAGCATCATCGCCTTCGTCGATGCGCATGCCTCGAACACCAGTGGCCACACGACCCATTGTTCTGACAGCATTCTCATTGAAGCGAACGGCACGACCATTGCGGTTGGCAATGATCAGTTCGTTCTTACCATTGGTGAGACGAACATCAACCACCTCGTCATTCTCCAAGATATTGATAGCGTTCACACCGTTTGCACGAGGACGTGAATAAGCTTCCAGACAGGTCTTCTTCACAATACCGTTCTTGGTTGCGAAGACAATATAATGACTATTAACAAACTCTTGATCTTCAAGACCTTTACCGCGAAGTCTCAAGAAGTTGTTTACAGAATCATCGCTGTCGATATTCAGCAGATTCTGGATGGCGCGACCCTTTGAATTGCGGTCGCCTTCAGGAATCTCGTAGCACTTCAGCCAGTAGCAACGACCCTTCTTGGTGAAGAAGAGCATTGTCTGGTGCATGGTAGCCGGGTAGATATATTCCGTGAAGTCGTTATCACGGGTACGGGCGCCCTTGGCACCTACACCGCCACGAGCCTGCTCGCGGAACTCCGACAGCGGAGTTCGCTTGATGTAGCCCAGATGACTTACCGTGATCACCACTGGATCGTTCGGGTAGAAGTCCTCTGCATTGAACTCATGCTCATCAGGTACAATCTGTGTACGACGAGGATCACCATATTTCTCTTTCACTTCCTGCAGCTCATCTTTCATCACCTGCTTGCAACGCTCGGGATTGTCAAGAATCTCCTGCAAGTCGGCAATCAGCTTCTGCAAGTCATCGAACTCCTGGTGGAGCTGATCCACACGCAGACCAGTGAGCTGTGACAGACGCATATCCACGATAGCCTTCGACTGCAGTTCATCCAGGTCGAAACGCTTCTCCAAGTTACGCTGGGCATCGCTCGGTGTGGATGAGTTACGGATGATATGCACCACCTCGTCGATGTTGTTCACTGCAACAATCAGTCCTTCGAGGATATGGGCACGCTCCTGAGCTTTCTTCAGGTCGTACTTGGTACGACGGATGGTCACGTCATGACGGTGCTCTACGAAGTACTTCACGCATTCCTTCAGGGAGAGCAGACGGGGACGTCCCTTCACCAAAGCAATGCAGTTCACGGAGAAGGCACTCTGCAGAGCCGTCATCTTAAACAGCTTATTCAGGATTACGTTGGCGTTAGCATCCTTCTTCACATCGATGACGATACGCATACCCTGACGACCAGACTCGTCGTTGGCATATGAGATACCCTCGAGCTTACCTTCCTTTACCAGGTCGGCAATATACTCAATGAGCTGTGCTTTGTTCACGCCATAAGGAATCTCAGTGATGACGATCTTGTCATGAGCCTCATGACTCTCGATTTCTGCCTTGGCGCGCATCACGATTCGTCCCCTACCCGTCTCATAGGCATCTTTCACGCCCTGTAGACCGTAGATATATGCACCTGTGGGGAAGTCGGGAGCCTGGATATACTGCATCAGTCCTTCGGTATCAATCTCGGGATTGTCGATATAGGCGCAGCAGCCGTCGATGACCTCACCCAAGTTATGTGTAGGGATATTGGTAGCCATACCTACTGCAATACCGTTACCACCGTTCACCAGCAGGTTAGGAATCTTCGTCGGCATTACGCTCGGCTCCGTCAGTGAATCGTCGAAGTTGTTCACCATGTCAACGGTGTCCTTCTCCAAGTCGTCCATGATATGCTCACCCATCTTGGAGAGACGGCACTCGGTATAACGCATAGCTGCGGCAGAGTCGCCGTCAACACTACCGAAGTTACCTTGTCCGTCAACCAATGTGTAGCGCATATTCCAGTCTTGCGCCATACGTACCAATGCGCCATATACTGAGCTGTCGCCGTGGGGGTGGTACTTACCCAGCACCTCACCTACCACGCGGGCACATTTCTTATAGGGTTTGTCGCTCGTGTTACCGATTCCGGCCATACCATAGAGGATACGGCGATGTACGGGTTTGAATCCGTCTCTTACATCAGGAAGGGCACGGGCAACGATTACCGACATCGAATAGTCGATATAGGAGGATTTCATTTCCTCCTCAATGTTGATCTTGATAATTCTGTCATTGTCGATGGTCTGTCCACCATCAAATGTCTGATTCTCGTCCATTTCTTTTTATAGTCTTTTCTTTGTTCTTATCGGTTCAACCTGTCATTGATCAATCTTAAAAAGATTAAAAATGCCGTTTAAGGCCATTTGAAGCCCCTCTAACGGCTTTTGACCTCTAAAACAAAGCAAAAGTACGCATTTTTTGTGACATACACAAATATGCTGTCACAAAAAACACGTATTTTTTGATATTTTAATTGAATGGAATCAGATTACTTCAATTCCCAGTTTCTCACAGAGCTGCAGACTCATCTCCTTGAGCTTGAACTTCTGGATCTTACCTGAGCCTGTCAGTGGGAACTGATCGATAAAGAACACATACTTGGGAATCTTATAACGGGCAATCTTACCGCGGCAGAACTCCTGTACGTCCTCGGGCTCCATCTTCACTCCTTCTTCCAGAATGATGAAGGCTCCAACGGCCTCACCGTACTTCTTCGAAGGAACGGCAGCCACCTGTACATCACGAATGCCAGGCATATGGTAGAGGAATTCCTCGATCTCGCGTGGATAGATGTTCTCACCACCACGGATAATCATATCCTTGATACGTCCCGTTATCTTATAGAAGCCCTGCTCGTCCTTGATACCCAAGTCGCCTGAGTGCAGGAATCCGTTCTCATCGATCACCTCAGCCGTAGCCTCGGGGTTCTTATAGTATCCCTTCATCACATTGAAGCCCTTGCAGCACATCTCACCCTGAACACCCACAGGACATTCCTTTCCTGTTTCCGGATCCAGCACTTTCACCTCCACGAAGGGGAAGTCGCGACCAACAGTGGTGCAACGCTGCTCGAAGGTATCGTTCAAACAGGTCTGCGTCATACCTGGAGAACTCTCGGTGAGTCCATACACACTGGTAATGGTCATATACATCTTTTCGCTCACCTGCTTCATCAGTTCCACAGGACAGAGTGATCCGGCCATGATACCTGTACGCAGACAGGTCAGGTCGAACATGTCGAACATAGGATGGTTCAACTCGGCAATGAACATCGTAGGAACGCCATACACGGCCGTACACCTTTCTTTATGGATAGAGGCCAATACCACCAACGGATCGAATTTCTCCACCATCACCTCCGTACAACCATGTGTCAGACAGTTCATGGTGGCCAGCACCACGCCGAAGCAGTGGAACAGCGGTACGCAGACACATAGCTTGTCATCGGCCGTAAAGCCCATGTTCTCACCAGTGAAGTAGCCGTCGTTGGCAATGCCGTAGTGTGTGAGCATCACACCTTTAGGGAAGCCTGTGGTTCCACTGGTGTACTGCATGTTACACACATCGTGACAGCTCACCTTACTCTTCATCTCGAGCAATGTCTCATCCTCGACGTTCTGACCAAGCAACAAGAGTTCGGCCGTGTTGAACATACCGCGGTACTTCTCCATACCTATATAAACGACGTTCTTTAGATAAGGGAAGCGTTCGCTGTTCAGATGACCGCGTTCGCAGGTCTTCAGTTCTGGCAGCATCGTGTAGGTCATGTCCACATAATTACAGTCCCAAGTACCATCAGTGATACACAGGGTATGCATATCGGAGTCCTTGCACAGATACTCCAGCTCGTTCTGCTTGTAGTTGGTGTTCACCGTTACCAGCACGGCACCGATCTTGGCTGTGGCGTAAAGGAACGTGAGCCAGTCGGGCACATTAGTGGCCCAGATACCCACGTTGGAACCACGCTTAACACCAATGGCGATAAGACCCTTGGCCAGATTGTCCACACGCTCGTTGAACTTACTCCATGTAAAGCGAAGGTCACGGTCGGAATACACGATGTATTCCTTGTCGGGTGTGGTTTCAGCCCAATATTCGACCCACTGTCCCAAGGTCTTCTCATGAAGCGTATAACCAGCAGAACCAGTCTCTGCGGGGTATGTTCTATCTGGCAGTGGTCTGCCAGCCATGTCAAGGCGACTCTCCCCCCGCCCCTCCCTGTGAGGGATGGGAGTAGTTACCTCTGAAGTTTTATTATTATTTATCTTTTCCATTAAAATAAGTATCAATCTGGCGAAGCTGTTTTAGAGATCGTCACCTCAGTATCTATTTATTCCCCTCCATTCAGGGAGGGGCTGGGGGTGGGTCTCATTAAAAGGGTATATATACAACGGCGAGAATCTTCGCACTCTTACCTGGCGCGCCATGCACATGGTGCTTCACGATGGAGTCGTAGAAGATGCTGTCGCCCTCTTTCAGGGTGTAGGTATCCTTTCCGTACACGATCTCCACCTCACCGTTCATCACGTAGATAAACTCCTCACCTTCGTGTTCAGAGAGTTGGAAGTTAGGGGTGTCCTCGGGATTGATGTCAATGACGAACGGTTCCATGTGACGACCGGCTTTCTGCTGTGCCAGGGGATGATACTCCATATGTTTACGGGCATCGGTGGCACCGTTAGAGAAGCTGATGCTACTGTTTCGCTCCCGATCGGCAGCACGACATACCACCGGTCCTAACGCATCATTATCATCCATGAAGGTTCCTAAACGAACACCCAATGCTCTGGCAATCTTGATCAGCGGACCTAACGATGGCAGGTTCTCGTCATTCTCAATAGACAAAATCTGCTCGGCTGACAAGCCACTACGTTCTGAAATCTCCTCAATGGAGAGGTTCTTAGACTCTCTGATCCCTTTGATCTTGTGTCCTACGATTGATTGATTATCTGACATAATCGATATAAAAACTAGCCTTTTACTTACAATATTTAATTAAATCGGCTGCAAAGGTACGATTAAGTGAGTGAAAATGCAAATTTATTTGCTATTTTCCGAACGAGAGTACCTTAAACAAAGTTAAAGGAAATAATAAACGAGCGAAACGACAAACAAAAGTACGATTTATTCTCTAAGCAAGAGTACCTTAAACGAAGTTAAAGGTGTAACTTTTCTCCACATTGAGACGTCTATAAGAAAGAACAAATGAACATCAACGGTCAAAACATATTTCTGAAGGCTATACGGAATGAGCATGTTCCATCAGCAGACGACAGATACCCGTTCAACCTCCCCATTGTACGCAACCTCAAAACTTTGGAGTTTTCGAAAAGCGTCACTTACATCGTCGGGGAAAACGGTTCGGGTAAGTCAACCCTATTGGAAGCTATTGCCAATCTTCTCAGACTGAATGCTGAAGGTGGAAGTAAGAATTTCAATTTCAAAACAAAAGAAACCCACTCTTCCCTCTATGAGGAACTACGCGCCGTGAGAGTCGATTTGAGCTACAGAAACGCCTTTTTCTTCCGTGCAGAAAGCTTTTATAATGTTGCCTCCGAAGTGGACAGGATTGCTGAAGACGATATCAGAATGCTGAACAGCTATGGCGGTGTGAGTCTTCACGAGCAATCGCATGGCGAGAGTTTTATGGCATTGTTCACCAACCGACTCAAGAACAAGGGCCTCTATATCTTCGACGAACCTGAAGCTGCCCTCTCCTACATTAACCAGCTCCGTTTCCTGGTATGGTTGAAAGAAGCAGTCAGCGCAGGTTCACAGATTATCATCTCCACCCACTCGCCAGTCATCCTTGCCTATCCCGATGCAGCAATCTATGTGGTTGAAGATGGCAAACTGCAACCCACCACTTACAATGATTGCTATATCTATCGTGACATGTTGGCATTCGTCAACAATAAAGACCTTGTTATCAAAGAACTGTTTTCAGAATGACAAAGTTTTTGGCATAATTTTTGTTCGTTTGAATAAAAACATTAATTTTGCAACAGAATATCATATATAATTAATAAGGAAATACGATCATGACCAGTCAGTTTTCACCAAAGGTTTCTCAGATCCTCGCGTTCAGTCGTGAGGAGGCTGTGCGTCTGGCCAGCAGATCTGTAGGACCGGAACATCTCTTGTTGGGTATTCTGCGCGACAAGCATGGACCTGTAAGGGAATACTTCATCACACGAGACATAAACCTCCAGTCGGTGAAGACGGAACTCGAACAGAAAGTGCGCGAGGAGGAATACACCCATCCCATCAACACCCAGGAACTGATTCTCAATGAAAAAGCAAGCAACGTGCTGAAGCTTGCTGTGCTTGAGGCGCGCATTCAAGCCCTGACAACCGTGGATGTACACCATTTGCTGTTGGCCATCCTGCACGACCAGGTGGACAATGGCGCAAAAGTAGTTTTAGAATTCAATAATATGGACTATGATGATGCCCTGGCTTTCTTCTCAGAAAAGAAGGAGCCAATACACCCCATGAATGGGATTGGTCTTCCTGAAGAGGATGAAGAGGAAGGCGATGCTCCCGTTGATGGAAAGAGTAATGATAACAGACTGCAGAACAAGACTGCTACGAAGACTCGTAAGGGCGACGGCAAGACACCTGTGCTGGATAACTTCAGTACGGATCTGACCAAAGCGGCACTCGAGGGAAAACTCGATCCTGTGGTGGGACGTGAACGTGAACTCCAACGCGTGATCGAGATCTTAGGTCGACGCAAGAAGAACAACCCGATCCTGATTGGTGAGCCGGGCGTGGGCAAGAGTGCCATCGTGGAAGGACTGGCGCAGATGATCGCCCAGCACCACACCTCGCCTATGCTGTTCAACAAACGGGTAGTGAACCTGGATATGACGGCTGTGGTAGCAGGTACAAAATACCGTGGACAGTTTGAGGAGCGTATCCGTGCCTTGATCAAGGAGATTGAGGCCAACCCGGATATCATCGTTTTCATCGATGAGATACATACGCTGATTGGTGCGGGATCAACTCCTGGAAGCATGGATGCAGCGAATATCCTGAAGCCAGCCTTGGCTCGTGGAACCATTCAGTGCATCGGTGCCACCACACTGGATGAATACCGTAACTCCATTGAGAAGGATGGGGCTTTGGAGCGTCGTTTCCAGAAGATTATCGTGGAACCGACTACCGTGGAGGAAACGATTCATATCCTGCACAATATCAAGGAACGCTACGAGCAGCATCACCATGTGAGCTATACCGACGATGCCATTTTGGCATGTGTCAAACTGACAGATAGATATATCACCGACCGTTTCTTCCCTGATAAGGCTATCGACGCACTCGATGAGGTGGGCTCAAGGACACACCTGCAGCATGCTACGGTACCACCTGAGATTACGGAAATGGAGAAGCAGATTGCTGAGACCAAGGAGAAGAAACAGCTGGCCGTGCGTGGACAAGACTTTGAATTGGCTGCGGGCTATCGCGACAAGCAACTGCAACTAGAGCAGAATTTGCTGGTACTGCAGGAGAAATGGACAAACGGCGATAGCGAAGAGCGCAAGGTGATTACCGAGAAAGAGGTGGCCGAGGTAGTATCGATGATGACAGGTGTTCCCGTACAACGTATGGAGCAGTCGGAGGGTATTCGCCTGAAGAACCTGGAGCAGGAACTGAAAGCAGCTGTGATCGCACAGGATGCGGCCATCGAGAAGATGGTGAAGGCCATACAACGTAACCGCGTTGGTTTGAAGGAGCCCAACCACCCCATTGGAGCCTTTATGTTCTTAGGTCCTACGGGTGTGGGTAAAACCTACTTAGCAAAGAAATTGGCTGAGCAGATGTTCGGCAGTGCTGAGGCACTGATCCGTATCGATATGAGTGAGTACTCAGAGAGTTTCAACACCTCTCGCCTGATTGGTGCCCCTCCGGGATATGTAGGCTATGAAGAAGGTGGTCAGCTCACGGAACGTGTTCGTCGTCACCCCTACTCCATCGTACTGCTCGACGAGATTGAGAAGGCGCACGGAAACGTGTTCAACATGTTGCTGCAGGTGCTGGATGAAGGACGACTGACCGATGGTAACGGACGGTTGATTGATTTCCGCAATACGGTGATTATCATGACATCGAATAGTGGAACACGTCAGCTGAAGGAGTTCGGACGTGGCGTGGGCTTCAATGCTAGTGGTACAGGACTGGCCATCGATGAAAAGGACAAGGCATACGCCCGTAGCATCATCCAGAAGAGTCTGAGCAAGCAGTTCTCACCTGAGTTCCTGAACCGACTGGATGAGATCATCACCTTCGACCAGCTCGACCTGACAGCCATCAAGCGGATTATCGAAGTGGAACTGAAGGACCTTTATAAACGTGTAGAGGACTTAGGTTATCATCTTGACATTACGGATGAAGCGAAGGAGTTCGTGGCTACGAAGGGTTATGACGTGCAGTTTGGTGCACGACCGCTGAAGCGAGCCATACAGAACTACATCGAAGACGGGGTGTGCGAAAAGCTGTTGGGTGGTGACCTGCAAGAAGGCTGCACCATTCATATCAGTAAGCATCCAGAGAAGGAGGAACTTGTCTTTGCATCGTAGTTAACTCCCAATAATAACAACAAAGGGATGGGTTTTTTCGCCCATCCCTTTTTCATACAATCTTTACCTATTAGGATTAGAAGCCACCGCCAGGAGCTCCGCCACCGGGGAAGCCACCACCGGGAGCGCCGCCACCAAACTGCGGACGATTTCTACGTCTTTCTTCCTGCTGCTTCTGGTAAGCCTCGAACTGCTCAGCTGTCAGGATCTCCTTCAGCTCAGTGTTATAAACTTCCATCTTCTCCTGACGCTCTTTCATCATCTTCTCCATCTCCTCACGACTGGGCATCTGCATCTGACCGCCCTGACCCCCTTGACCACGACCAAAGCCGCGCATGCCAAACAAATCGTTGTACTTCTCGTTCAGTGCCTTCACCTTTTCAGCCTGCTCGGCATCCAGTTTGAAGTCTTTTACCATCTGTTCTGTACGGTCAACACGCTGACGACGTTCTCTTCTCTGTCCATTCTCTTGCGCTGAAACTGCAGTGAACATCAGAACACCAGCCAGCATAAATAATACTCTCTTCATAAAATATAATTTTTAGTTAATAATAATCTGTAAAACCGAAGTTTAATCATTTGACTTTTGTATGAACTTTTCGTTTAATCCGAACTACAGATTTTAAGATTATTTATTACCTGAGGTATGCTCGGGTACCACTGCAAAGAACGTCAGATCTTCGGTTCCCTTGTTCATCAGCGTGTGCTCTTTCCCCATAGGATTGTAGTGCACCTGACCAGGCAGCACCACCTCTTCTACGCCTTCATAGACGTAGGTGGCCACACCTGAAAGGATGTACATCACCTCGGAGTTCAGTTCATGACGGTGCAGACCGATGGAGCTGCCCGGTTCCAAACGACCGTACATAATCTTCACATGCTCATCGGTATAGTGCTTCATGATATATCGCCCCTCACCTCCCTTGAAGTGAGGAACGATATTCTCTTCCAGTTTCTTAAAGTCGATAATCATACTACCGCAGTATTTAGTTAAAGAAATACTTAATACCCAGCTGAAGCTTCCAGCAGTTGGAGTAGCTCATGTTCGTGTCGTACGTCTTGGTCGGATACTCACCATTCACCTTGTACATCGAGAAGACCGGTTTGTTGGAATCATCCACACCTTCGTACTTCAGAATTTTACCATAGTTGGAAATCTGAGCGTTCTGGGGGATGCCCCACTTGGAGTTCAGCATATTACCGAAGTTGATGATGTCGGCAGTGAGCTGCAACTTATGCTTCGTAGCACCCACCTTCACCTGGAAGTCCTGAGCGATACGGATATCGAAGCGATGCAGCCAGGGAGCACGGGCGGCATAAGCCTCGGCATACTCTCCACGATGACTGTTCAGGTAGTCATCCTGCTCTACGAAGCGCCAGAAGGCGATGCGGTCGGCTTCAGTTTTGAACTGGATCTCGCCATCGTTAGCGGGGATATAGATCAGGTCGTTGTTCACACCATCACCATTGAAATCGGAGGTGTAAAGATAGCTACCATTACTTGCGGAATAAGCCTTGTAGAACACGTTGAAACGTGTGCCCCAGTTGGTGCCGAACACCTTGTACGGGATGTAGTAGTCGAGAGAGGCAATCACCTGATCAGGTGTCACATAGTTCGAACGATGCAGTCTGGTGGTGTTAGGACCATCCACAGAGATCGTACTGGTCCAAGTGGCCACTGCGTTCTGTCCAGGCAGACCCGTCACCTCTTTGCTCTCCATCTTGGTATAGGCAGCCATCAGCTTCAGGTTCTTGATGGGCTCAGCGTTCATCTGGATACTGGCGGAATAGCCATAGCCCTTATGGATATTCTTCAGCATGACGGCGTATTTTCCCGTATAATAGAGATCGCTATTGCTAAACTTCACACGGTCGTCAGCGCCATTGAAATGTGCCATATTCTCAGGATGATCATCCTTGACGTTGATATTGTCCATATACACGGCATTGATCATCTGGTTGTAGATGAACTCACCCGTTACCGTGAATGGGAAGGATACGGGCAACTGATAATCTACAGCAATGCTCGACTTCCACACCATCGGCATCTTGAAGTCGGATGACACACCCGTAATATTCTGGTCGGCCACATGGCGTTCGTTGGTCTTGGGCACCTCGAAGTACTCACGCAGCTCCTCCATACCCAGTAGACGACCAGCCAGTCCTTGGATCTTGTTCTCCACATAAGCAGCATCACGTCCCAAACCATCGGCATAAGCCTTATTGCCATCGCTGTAACCTGCCACGTAGTTCAGCTGGAACACATTGGCATTACCAGGCATGTTGGTGAAATATACCAACGGGAAATGACCTTGGAACAGACCTGATCCGCCACGGATCTTCAGACTCTTGTCGCCAAACACATCCCAAGTGAAGCCCACGCGGGGTGAGAACTGCCAGAACGTGTCGGGCCACTTGCCGGTATCGATGCGTACACCATTGAAATCGAGGTCGTAGATAGCGGTATTCCTCTCGATATCATCCTCGTTGAATGAGATGTTCTCAGCACGCACACCATAGGTAAGTTTCAAGTTCTTCAGGATATCCCACTCGTCCTGCAGGTAGATACCCAGCTGATTGTAGCGCACCATGCTCGAAGGACTCGGATCGTCGTTGAAACCATAGGTAAAGGCAATGGCATTAGGAGCAGCACCGTTCAGGAACTCGTCTAAGCTATTGAAGCGGTAGTAACCCGTACCGTTACGCATATAGTTGTTCTTAGCGGCAACATGCTCGAAACGGAAACCTGCTGTGAGCTTATGGGCACCTGCATAATAAGTGAAGTTATCAGTCAGGTTGGTGGTCTTCGTATCCACCACGTTGTTATAACTGAACAGCTCGTAACCAGCACTGATATAGGGCTCGTAAACCTGTTTGCCGGAAGAGTCCTTACCGTACAAGATATCGATGAACGGGAAGTTATCGGAGTTGGTATCGCGCATGTCGTTGAGATCTGAGTAGGTAAACAGCAACTGGTTAGAAGCCTTCTGACCGAAACGGCTGTTCAGATCGGCAGAGAACGACTCCACATCATTGTGGAAGTAGTAAAGACTGTTGGCGAACGCCATCGACTTAGGACCGATACGTGCGTCGTTGAACTTGGTTGCCTTGGCCACCACATCGTGTGAGCTGGCATTACAGGTACGCCAGTCAACCACCTTCGTCTTGTTATAACGCAAGGCCAGATGGTGAGCATCGGTAATGTTCCAGTCGAGACGCACCATGAACTTCTCGTTTGAGTCGGATGCAGGATAGTCGGTCCATGATCCCGTATTATAGCCAAACTTGTTCTTCAGATAATCTGATACGAGCTGCATATCGGAAGCCTTGGTTCTCGAGATATAAGCACCTGGCGTTTCGTTATCCTCGCGGGCGCGATACTGTACCACCTGTTTAGCGGTGAGCTCTTTCTCGTAGTTGACGAAGAAGAAGAGTTTGTTCTTGATGATCGGACCGCCAAAGGTGAAGCCGTAGGTCTTAACCTCGTCGGTAGCCCTTGCTCCTAAGTCAATACCCCTGATCTTGTTACCACGCATATCCTCGTTACGATAGTAGCCATAGGCAGAGCCCTTGAACTCGTTCGTACCCGATTTGGTAATGGCATTGATACCACCACCGATGAAGTTGGTCTGACGAACATCGAACGGTGCAATCACCACCTGCATCTCCTCAATGGCGTCGATGGAAATCGGGGTTCCACCACCAGGAAGATTAGAGGTAAGACCGAAGCTGTTGTTGAAGTTGGCACCGTCAACGGTGAAGTTCGTGGAACGGGGGTCGGCACCAGCCAGATTGGTTCCGCCACCGGAATAAGGAGAAAGCTTAGCCACATCGGTCAGACTTCTGCCGATGCTCGGCATAGACATCATCTGGTCGTTGTTGATGTTCATCGAAGCACCTGTCTTCTCACCAGCGAATTTCGAAGCCCTTCCTGTAACCACGACTTCGGCCAGCTCATTGGCATCCTCAGAGATCACCACAGAAAGGTTGTAGGTTTCACCCAGCTGAAGGTTGATTCCCTTGTAGGTCTTTGTTTGGAAACCGATGTAGCTTACCGTTACTGAATAAGGACCACCAGTACGCATACCTTGGATGTTAAAACGTCCTTCAACGTTCGTTACGGCTTGGTAACGCGTTCCAGAAGGTTCATGAACAGCCTGCACCGTAGCACCGATGACTTCCTCATCAGAGCCCTGCATCACTACTTTACCACTCATACTCGACGTGGTTACCTGCGCCATTACAGCCAACGAACATGTCAGCAGCAACGCCATGAATAAAAGCAATCTCTTCTGCATAGGTATTAGTTTGTTGAATTATTTGGGACAAAGATAGAAAAAAAATCGGATACCGCCAAGCGATACCCGATTTTTTATTATAGTGGAATGAGGAATTAGTTGAAATAATACTTCACACCAATCTGCAGTTTCCAGCACTGGTTGTATTCATGGATGTGGCTCCAGGTCTCTTTAGGAGTATTCCCATCAGAATCCTTACGCATAGAGAAGTAAGGAACACCGTTCTCTACCTTGTCAACCTTCAGGAACTGACCGCTGAACGAGCCAACCATATCCTTCTCAACACCCCAGCGTGAGCTGAACAAGTTGCCGATATTCATGAAGTCGGCTGACAGCTGCAACTTGTGCATAGTGTTGCCTACCTTCAGGTCGAAGTCGTGTGCCCAACGGAAGTCGAAGCGGTGAACGAAGGGAGCGCGGGCAGAATAAGCCTCAGCATACTCACCCTTGTGATTCTTCAGGTAGCTATCCTGATTCACGAAGTCCCAGAACAGCTGACGGTCGCTCTCGTCAGTGAACTTGATCTCGCTGTCGTTAGCGGGGATGTACATCAGGTCGGTAGCAACACCGTCACCATTGACATCACCGTTATAGAAGAAACTGTAGCCAGCAGGACTATAGCCTGTGTAGAACAGTGAGAAGTGCTCCTTACCATACTTGTAAGAGATATTGGCGATGATACGATCGGGAATCACATACTGTGAGTTCTGTACCTTACCGAGGTTAGGACCATCGATGGTATACAGACCGTTCCATGCAGAGGTAGCGTTAGAACCAGGCATACCGGAAACCTCCTTCATCACGGTGTGTGTATAGGCAGCCATGATGTTCAGGTTCTCAACAGGCTCAGCATTCAAGGTGAGGTTGGCAGTCCAACCGTAACCACGACTGGTGTTCACGAGCATACAAGCATCGCTCACCTTGCTGTTGTACTTGAAGTCTGACGGATAGAGCAGACGGTTGTCTGCACCCTTCAAACGCTCCCAACCGCTGGTGTCTTCCTTCACGTTCCAGTTCACCAGACGAACATCGTTGATCTTCTTGGTGTAGGTGAACTCTGCTGTTGCCGTGAACGGGAAGTTCACGGGCAGCTGGTAGTCAACAGCGATGCTTGACTTCCATACCTGCGGCATCTTGAATTCAGGATCCACACCGGCAATGCTCTTCTGGAAGAGACCCTGCTCAGGAGTGATGTTGGCGGGAGCAACGCTCTCGCCCATCAGCTGACGGATTTGCTCTACATCGGTTACCAGACCGCCTACGAACTTGTCAAGACCAGCGTCACGACTCTTCACAGTACCATCTGAGTTGTAGGTGGTACTGAATACCGGACGGTTCTGGATCATGGCAGAAGCAGAAGGCATGTTGGTGAAGAATACCAACGGCAGACGACCGGCGAAGAGACCGGTACCGCCACGTACCTTCAATGACTTGTCACCAAACACATCCCATGTGAAACCTACACGCGGAGAAATCTGGATATTGTTGTTCGGCCACTTACCGGTGTCGATATGACGACCACCGAAGTCGATGTCGCGGATAGCGTTGTTCGTAATGATATCATCCTCGTTGAATAGCAGGTCGTCGAAACGGATACCTGCGGTCAGCTTGAAGTTATCGCGGATATTCCACTCGTCCTGCAGATAGAGACCAATCTGGTTGAAGGTCACATTAGAGGTAGCCTGACGACCATTATAACCGTAGTCGATAGCAACAGTCTCAGGAGCAGCACCTGTCAGGAAGTCATCGACTGAACGATAACGGTAGTAACCGGTACCACCACGCAGATAGCTGTTGTCGGCAGTCTGGTGCTCGAAGCTGAATCCAGCAGTGATCTTGTGCTTGGGAAGATAATACGTGAAGTTATCTGTCAGGTTCGTGATCTTGTTGGTCACACCGTTCAGGTAAGAGAACAGCTCATAACCCAATGACATGTAAGGCTCGAGCGTCTGGGTAACCACACCATCAGCCACGGTGTAACCGTTCAGGATATCAACGAAGGGGAACAGACTTGAGTTGCTGCCACGCATATCCTCAATATTAGAATAAGTGAAGAGCAACTGGTTTGACATGTTGTCACCGAAACGACTGTTCAAGTCAGCTGACCATGACTGCACCTTGTTATCCATAGAGTACATGGTGTTGGCGAAGGCCATGGAGTAGATTGACATACGGTCGAGACGGATACGGTAGCTGGCCTGTGTAGAGTTACCGTTTACAGAGTTCCAAGCAGTATTCTTGGTATTGTTGTAACGCAGAGCCAGATGATGGTTATCGGTAATGTTCCAGTCGAGACGAGCCAGGATCTTATCATTGCTCTCGTCAGCGGGGAAGTTGGTCCAAGAACCGGTATCATAACCGTACTTGCTCTTCATGTGCTCGCTCACCTTCTGCAAGTCGGAATTGGTGGTACGAGAGATATAGTTATCCTTGTCATACTTGCCGTCATCAGAACCACGCCAGCGTGTAGCCACCGTAGGAACTGTTGAATGCTCGTAGTTAACGAAGAAGAACAGCTTGTTCTTGATGATCGGACCGCCGAGGGTGAAGCCGTAAGTAGTCAGACGATCCTTACCCGGATCGGTCATATACATATTGTCCACGCGGTTACCGTGCATATTCTCATTGTTGTGATAAACGTATGCTGTACCACGGAAGGTGTTTGTACCCGACTTAGTAACGGCATTGATACCACCACCAATAAAGTTGGTCTGACGAACATCATAGGGAGCAACAACTACCTGAACCTCATCGATAGCATCCATAGAGATGGGGTTACCACCACCGGGGAGTTTAGGGCTCAGACCGAAGTTATTGTTGAAATTAGCACCATCCAAGGTGAAGTTTGTGCTACGACCATCACCACCTGCGAAGCTCATGCCGTTGGCATAGGGAGAGATACGAGCGATATCGCTGATAGAGCGGTTAACGGTAGGCAGCTCATTCATCATCTTGTTAGAGATGTTGGTGGTTGCACCCGTCTTCTCGGCCGTAAATTTAGAGGCCTTACCAGTAATTACCACCTCAGCCAACTCGTTGGCGTCTTCAGACAGCCACACCTGGAGATTGTAAGTCTCACCGAGCTCGAGTGTGATACCTTTCAGGGTCTTTGTCTGGAAACCGATGTAGCTTACCGTTACTGAATACGGACCACCGGTACGCATACCCTGGATGTTAAAACGACCGTCAACATTCGTGACAGCTGTGTAGCGCGTACCTGAGGGTTCATGAACCGCCTGTACGGTCGCACCAATTACTTCTTCACCTGCAGCCGATCCGATAGTCACCTTACCGGACATGCTGGAAGTGGTCACCTGTGCCATGGCCGATGAAACAATCATCAGCATCATAGCCATCAGAAAGAACAATCTTTTCTGCATGTTTTTAATAGAGTTGAAGTTGAAATAAATAATAATAATTACTTGCCATTAAAAATGACGATGCAAAGGTATATAAAATAATACATTCCACCAAACACAATCGGGAATAATCTGCATCTGGAAGGGGAAAAATAACGGAAAAATGATTTATATCACTTATTCTTCCCGTTTCCAGATACGCATTACCTTCCTGCGGATAGCAAAGAGATTGAAAATGGAGACGAGCAACAGGAGCAGCAGACCCACGAGGACGGCGGGCAACATCGTACCGCCATCAACCTCGGGATAGACCGTTTCGACAATCTCCATATAGTAGCATCTTACCAGCCAGAGCACACCCAAGGCAAGGATGAACACCAGGATGTTCAAACCTAAAGTGAGCAACTGGTAGGGACGGGCTGTCCTTGACGGCGAATAACCCACCAGCAAGAGGTTCTCCAGCTTCTCTGCATTCTTCTGCAAAAGGAGGTATATACTAAGCATGAGGATATAGAAACTCAAGATGGAAATAACCAGACCGATAATCAGCACGATGGCCACAATCATCTTCAGGAAATAAACCATCTTCTCCGTTTGTGAACGGTCTTCTTCCAGTTCATAGCCATGATCGTCCAGGTATTGTGCCACGGCAGGATCGGTAGGATTAGACACCTGAACAATCAAACGGGTGGTCTCCGGTTCTTCTGCCGGTGCATACTCACCATTACTCCATTCAATGAAGCTTTCTGGTACAAGAATGGTATTCAGACGGTTGGAGAAACCAATCACTCTACCCTTCATGTCAGCATCCTTACCATTACCGCGAATACGGATCACCACGTCCACCATGTTCAGCACCCCCTCGTTGATGGCTGGGAGATGATGACTGCGGGCGAAGCCGAAGTTATACATGTTCACGTACGAACGCGGAAGGATAATAGGAACGGTCTTGCTCTCACCCGGCACATACTGCCAGTCTTTGGTGGATACATCCACGAACTCGTCGGGAACACTCTCGAAGAACAGTTCCGTACTCATCATGCTCTGTCCGTTGATTCCTAACGAAGCCTGTATCTGATACTGGGCCCGTGTGAACTTGCCTGTTTTCTCGACAAACAACTGGTTCTCCAACTCTCCCATCTCAGCACCACTGAACACATGACTATGTCCTGAGAGTGCATTACCCATACCCACTTTCTTGTTGATGATCAGGAAGTCGGATTTCATAAAGGAGTCTTCAGAGGTGAAAACGGGCAGGATGTCACGGTAGAACTGTACACCTAACATCACGATGAACATACCCACGAGGTTGGCTAAGAAGAAGCCGGCCAGCTGCGGGATACTAATATGCTGTCGGAGAAGTTTCCAAACTAAATTCATAATCTGCAAGATAACTTAATTACAATTGTACGACCTTGTCGTAGTTGAGGTCCATGTGCTTGCCGATACTGGTAACAATCAGTCCGGCACCCTGTCGGCGCACTTCCTGCATCATGATATCACCCATGATACTGGCGTTCTGGTCGTCGAGATGACTCACTGGCTCATCAGCAACGAGGAAGTCGAAAGGCTGTACCAAACTCCTGATCAACGCCACACGTTGCTGCTGACCGAATGACATACGTCCGATCTTCACGTCTTTCTTGTCGGGTATGCCCAACATCTCGAACCAGTTGATGATTTCCTCACGCGACTTATACCCCGTGAGGTTGTTCTTGATCAGCACATTTTCCATAGCAGTCAGCTCGGGGAACAGGCGCAGTTCCTGGAACAGCATACTGATGTGCTGTTGACGGATGCCTGTCCAGTCGGCCACCTTCAAGCTACGCGCATCCACATCATCGAACAACACCTGTCCGGAGTAGTCGTGCCTGTAGCCTATCAGGTAACTGCAGAACGTGCTCTTTCCCTTACCGCTCTCCGCCTCTATCAGATATACCTTCTCTTTCTCGAAGGTGATATCCTGCTGCCAGACATCACTGTTCTGCTCTTCACGGGAAGCAAAGACCTGAGGGATGACATATTTGAATTGTATCGTATTCATAATCAGTACTTATTCTTGTTGATTTCCTTTCTCAGGAACACACATCACATACACGATGGTGGAGAGATCGCCGAACAACGGCTTCAAGAATCCACTAACGGTGGCTGCAAACTCATCACCGAGTGCATTCAGTTGAAGAACCATCGCTAAACGCTGACCACCTAACAAATCGGTGAGCGCCTGTGACGACTGTTCCGGCTCCGTTTCTTCTTTGTTGCTGTAATAATAGTCAGACTTCTCCCCTCTCTGTGCATGCATCGTCATCCTACCATTCCCGTCACCGAATGACGAGAAGGAAAGGAGCATATCACCTTCCACAGAGTTAATTACTTCATTGATGTCTATGGTGAACTTCGCACCCGTCAGTAACGACTGCAGTCCTTTGTTCTGCTGCAGGACTGGAAGGAAACGTTTACCTTCCACATTGGTAAGGAACGACAAGGCCGTACGGGTTCCAAGACGGTTCAGGAAGGCACCTTCCATCGGACGGAACAGGGTGGCTGTCTCCTGCAAATCCTTGTCGATCTGCTGATTGAACGAGAAGGTCTGACCTTGAATCACCAGCATCTGGTCCTGCACTTGCAGTTCTGCCTCAAGTAAAACCTGCGAAGCATCGGCTGTCTTGGGCGCTCCTAACATAAAGGGAGCTGAGAACTGTTCTGGTAAGGCTGCCACCTGTGTCACAAGAGCCATGGCTGAACGGATGGAATCGAGTTTCTGGAACATCTTCGACTCAGTGACTCCCTGTCTTTCATCTTGTTTCAGATAGCGGGTAATCTGCTGTTGTATCTGCGTTTGCTGGGCAGAAGCAATCGGTCCCATCAGCATCACAGCATGGTCGTCAAAGCCCATCACCCATGCCTCCTTCACCAAGGTAAAACGAACATCTTTTCGTTGGGTAACCTTCTGACAAACACCTGTTTCTGACAAATCGTTCACTATTCCTTCCAACTTGTCGGCATCACTAACCTTCGCCACCAGTCCCATGTTCCCATCGGGTGATTCAAAAAGATAAAGCTTAGCGGAAAGGTCAATACCACAGTCTTTCGTGTCAGATAATCCGATCAACGACTGCAACACATCCGTACCGGTCTGCTGCAGATCCATACTCATCAGTGCTGTGCTTCCACGTGGAATCACATCGGTATATTCTTTTTCTGAACATGATGAGAGCAGCATAACGAATGCTGCCCCTATCAAAAGAAGTATTTTCTTCATCATTTGTCTATTCTATGATTCTTCGGGAGAGATGTCCCATCATCGCTGCCGACAGGGCAGCCGTCTCCGTACGCAACCGTTCCTTTCCCAGAGAAACGCTGCGGTAGCCTTGAGCCAAGGCCTCCTTTACCTCTTCGACAGAGAAATCACCTTCTGGTCCTATGAGCACCGTGATCTCATCTTCTGCCTGTGCCACCTCCGGCTGACGCAGGATCTGGTACAAATCCTCTCGTGCAAACTCCTGATAACAATGGGCAATGAACTTCTGTCCTTCACGCGGTTGACGGATAAAGTCATGGAAATCAACCATTGCGTTTACAACAGGTTTCCACGGTTTCCTGCTCTGCTTTACGGCCGAGACCGCGATCTTATCCAGACGTTGTACTCGAAGTATCCGTCTTTCCGAGAAACTGCAGCACAGGAAACTGAACTCATCGACGCCGATCTCCGTGGCCTTCTCTACAAACCACTCTACCCTTTCCATCATCTTGGTAGGAGCCATGGCAATATGTATGCGTCCGCGCCAATCGCGCTGCTGCGGAATTGCTTCCACGATATCGTAGAAACAGCGTCGTGTGGCTGCTATCGTTACAACAGCACGATAGAACACTCCCTCGCCATCCATGAGGAACATCTCATCGCCTCCCTTCATGCGGAGCACTCTCACCGCATGCAAGGCTTCTTCTTCGGGTAACTCCGTTCGCGAAGAAGCGTCAGGGACGTAGAAATAACGTTCTTCCTTCATCCGCTACTATTTCTTCTCGGGCTTGAAAACCAAAGCGAACGCAATACCAACAACCAATGCAAAGGCAGCGAAGATAAACCAGCAAGCCTGCCAGTCACCCATCAGGAAGCCGTCTTTCCATGTACAATAGTTATTGACAATCTCGCCAGCCGCCAGCGTTCCCACTGTAGCACCGATACCATTGGTCATCATCATGAACAATCCCTGAGCGGAAGCCTTGATGGAAGGTTCGCACTCCTGATCGACAAAGATACCACCAGAAACATTGAAGAAGTCGAAGGCAACGCCATAGACGATACAAGAGAGGATAAAGAATATCACCCCGGGCATGGCGGGATTACCCACACCGAAGAAGCCGAAGCGGAACACCCATGCAAACATTGACATGAGCATCACCACCTTGATACCGTATCGCTTGAGGAAGAAAGGAATCATCAGGATACACAAGGCCTCACTGATCTGTGAGATTGAGGTGAGCAGCGTGGCATTATTAGCTGCAAACGACGAAGCCACGGCAGCATCGGTGCTACCCTTGAAGCTGGTGATGAACGGACCCGCATAGCCATTGGTCACCTGCAGACACATACCGAGCAGCGCTGAGAAAATGAAGAACAGAGCCATCTGTCTGCGCTTGAACAGTTTGAAGGCGTTGAGCCCCAGACTCTCTGCCAGCGATTTCTTCTCTGCCTTCTTCTCCACCTTGCACTCCGGCAAAGTGAAACAATAGGCAAAGAGCACCAGACTCAAAATGCCTGATACAAAGAACTGCATGTAGGTATATTGGAACTTATGCGCACTGTCGGCCAAGGTCATAGAGAACGCTCCGTCCTGCCATACAGCACAGTTCACGAACCACATCGTTGCGATGAAGCCCACCGTTCCTAACACACGGATGGGTGGGAAATCCTTCACCGTATCCAGTCCGTTATTCTTCAGAATCGTAAAGGCCGTGGTGTTTGCCAGGGCAATCGTCGGCATAAAGAAGGCTACACTCAGCGTATAGACGGAGATGAAGGCCGACTTATTGGGCAGTTCGTTGCCAAACCCTGCCTGCATGCCCATCCACCAGCAGCCCAGCATGAAGGCTCCTGCCAGCAGATGGCACAATCCCAGCAACCGCTGTGGCTGGATATACTTATCTGCTACGATACCCATCAGGGTGGGCATAAAGATGCTAACAATACCTTGGATGGCATAGAACCAGGAGATCTTATCACCCAGACCTGCTACTCCCAGGTAATTGCCCATACATGTGAGGTAGGCGCCCCATACTGCGAACTCCAGGAAGTTCATCAGCGACAAACGGAATTTCAGATTCATACGCTTTTTGTTAATATTTGACCGCAAAGATAACGCAAATTCTTTATAACAGCAAATATATAGCAAAAAAAATTGATTGTCTCACGACAATCAATCTTTATTAACCTTAATAATCTAATACCATGAAAAACACAGTGCAAAATTACTACTTTTCTTCTAATCTACAATGACTTACACCGGTTTGACCCATGATAATTAATATTCTTTAAATATTGTTCCGTCCCATTTAAAACTTATTTGCTTAGCAATGACCGATACGTCATCCTTTTCCTGTTTCGTCAGTACTGGAGTACTCAAACGAAGAGTAATCACAGGAGAAGAGACATCGAGAGATGCAGATAACATCACAGGATCAATCATCTTACTCAGTTCTTCGAAACGGTTATCTGTCATATCCGAAGGCTTGATTGTAAACTGCTTCAGGATATCCCCTTCCGATACATGGATAGGCAGACCGAAATCAGCAGCAAGGGGTTTCCACGATGTATCAAAAAAACGGATCTCGCTCTCTGCCTCAGGTGCCTTCACGGTCTTAACCATACAGATCACCTGGGTAGAATCGGCTTTTGTCAACAATTTCATCTCAAGCGTGGATGACTGTGGTAGATAATAGACTGCGAAATCGTTCGTGAGCGTATCCAACACACCGTTCTCATGCAATAGGTTCTTTACCTCCGACTTCACATGCATATCCACGAAATCAACATGTTCCGTACGCAGGTTCTTGTTCAAATACGGTAGGATACTGTCAGGCATTGACAACCACACATCCCGCATTGAAACCTGCGCATTAACGAACGAAGCTAATGCACATAAAGTCAATGAGATAAAAAACCTTTTCATGATATGTTATGAACGTCCTTCGCGAAGATCTTTCACTCGTACAGCCTTACCTTCGCTTACTGGCAGAGAACCTTTCTTCACCAGTTTCACTCTCGGTGTGAGCAGGATCTCATCCTTCAGAGCACGCTGGATATCACGTGTCATCTTCTGGAGTTCAGGATATACATCGGTATGGATATCGTCCAATTCAACCTCAACGGTCATGATATCATTATCATCCTCCGTATCCAAGGTAATCAAGTAATTGCTTCCCAGACCCGGATACTGCACGAGGATCTTCTCCACCTGCATCGGGAACACGTTCACACCCTTGATGATGAACATATCGTCGGTACGTCCCTTGATACGGTCAATACGGCGGTGTGTACGTCCGCACTTACATTCGCCAGGGATGATACGGGTGAGGTCACGGGTACGATAGCGCAAGATAGGCATCATCGTACGATCGAGTGTGGTAAGCACCATCTCACCGATTTCTCCATCGGGCACCGGTTCCAATGTATCAGGATCCACAATCTCGAGGATATAGTTATCTTCCCAAAGGTGCATACCGTCCTGCTCCTTGCACTCGAAGGCCACACCAGGACCATTCATCTCGGTCATACCAAACGAGTTGTATGCCTTCACGCCAAGCAAACGCTCAATACGCTTGCGCTGCTCATCAGTATGCGGCTCTGCACCGATAAAGAGGGTGCGGAGTTTTGTGGACTTAGGATCAACGCCCTCTTCCTGGAACACCTCAGCCAGTCGGATCGCATAGCTGGGAATAGCATGAAGACAAGTGGTTCCGAAGTCATTGATGAACATAATCTGGCGCTTGGAGTTACCAGCAGCTGCGGGAACCGTTGTTGCACCCAGTTTCTCGGCACCGTACTGGAAGCCAAGACCGCCAGTAAACATACCGTAACCAGAAGAGTTCTGGAACACGTCGGTATCACGGCAGCCCACCATGTACATGTCGCGGGCAATCATGTTAGCCCATGAGTCGATGTCATGACGAGAATAGGTTACCACGGTAGGATGACCAGTAGTACCACTGGTAGAGTGGATACGGATCGCATCTTTCATATCACCACCCACCAGTCCGAAAGGATAGTTATCCCTCAGGTCCTGTTTGGTGGTAAACGGAATCTTACGGATATCCGCTACTGTGTTGAAGTCATCAGGGGTGAGTCCTAACTCGGCAAAGCGTTTGCCGTAGAACTTACTCTTCATGGCTACCTTAATACTCTCTTTCAGTTTCTTCACCTGGAGTTTCTCCAGTTCCTCGCGTGGCATGGTCTCCAATTCCGGCTGCCAGTATTCCTTTATATCTTTCATTTTTAAAGTGATTATTCCTTTTGGCCTGCAATATTACACATTTTTTGCGACATAGCCAACTATTTGAACGAAAAACATGCTGTACAGCCTATTTTTGGTCGTTTCTATCTATCTGGAACCGGTTTTGTTCGTCTTTGTCAATCGTTTGCATCGATTATTTCTTAAATAATCTTAATAAATTGACGTGTGTACCCACACAACCTTTTTAATAAAAATTATATAAGAAAAACATTTGGTTATTAAAAAAAAGTGCCGTATCTTTGCAGCGTTATCCTGAAAACAATCTTTTTACCTTAAAAACTAATACCTATTGAGATGTGAAGTGATCAGCTGTGAAGCTTGTCACTTTTTTTTTGCTTTTTTCAATGGTTCCGGATATAGTCAACGATCCACTCTCCCACTTCTTTGGTACCATACTGCTTACCGCCTTCCACCTGAATTTCAGGGGTACGGACATGAGCATCCAGACTGGCATTGACGGCCTCACGCACCTTGGCGCCTTCCTTTTCTAAGCCGAAATGTTCCAACAGCATGGCAGCTGAGAGAATCTGTGCCAGCGGGTTGGCACGGTTCTGTCCTGCGGCCTGTGGCCAGGAGCCATGTACCGGTTCGAAGAGCGGAGTATGCTCGCCTAACGAAGAAGAGGGTTGCAATCCCATGCTTCCCGTAATACAGCTGGTTTCGTCGGTAAGGATATCCCCGAAGGTGTTCTCCGTGACGATGACATCAAAGAACCTCGGTTCCGTGAGAACGCGCATGGAAGCATTGTCGATGAACATATAGTCGGTTGTTACCTCAGGATAAAGCGGTTCCATCTCCTGTGCAATCTGTCGCCAGAGGCGTGACGAGGCCAGCACATTCGCCTTGTCAACCACGGTAAGATGCTTCTTGCGAGTCATGGCCATCTCAAATCCCACCTTCAGGATACGCTCTATTTCCGGACGAGTATAGACATTCGTATCATAAGCCTTGTCATTGTCCTGGTACTTCTCACCGAAATACATACCACCCGTCAGCTCACGGATCACCACGAAATCGGCACCCTTCAACAGTTCCTCTTTCAAAGGACTCTTATGTAACAGACAGTCGAACGTGGCTACGGGTCGTACATTCGCAAACAGACCTAATTTCTTACGCATAGCAAGCAGACCCGTTTCCGGTCGTACCTTCGCCGTTGGATCATTGTCGAAACGCAGATCACCTACCGCTGCAAAGAGCACAGCATCCGCCCGCATACAGGTCTGGAACGTCTCCTCCGGGAACGGATCCCCTACCTCATCAATCCCGTGGGCGCCACAAAGAGCCTCTTCATAGCGGAACTCATGGTTGTATTTCTCTGCAATGGCCTCCATCACGGCCACACCCTGTTTCATAATCTCCGGTCCGATACCATCTCCCGGCAATACTGCAATGTTCAGTTTCATATCTTATTCTTTATTTGTTTGTTCTAATTCAAAAATGTTCAGCATCTTGAAGGTGGCCTTGATGGCCGCTTCGGTTTGATCGGCATCCAGACCGCGTGTTCGTATCATCTTCCCGTTGTTGTTCCAGGTGATGACTGTCTGTACCAAGGCATCCGTACGACCGCCCGGCGGGATGGTCACGGCATAGTTGGCCAAGATGGGGAATGTGCGGTCGAGGTACTTCTTATAGATATAGCGTAATGACTTCACGAACGCATCATACTGACCGTCGCCTGTGGCGGAAGCCTCATACTGTTTCCCGTTGATCTCCACCTTGACATTTGCGCCAGGCTTCAAACCATAGGCTGTTGACACCACATAGCTCACCAGCTTCACCTTATCCTCAGGTGCGTCGTGCTTCAGCACATCAGAAACAATATACGGCAGATCGTCCTGTGTCACCAGTTCCTTCTTGTCACCCAGCTCAGTGATACGCATCGTCACCCTCTTGGTCTGCTCAGGTGTCAGCTCCAGACCTAGTTCCTCCAGGTTCTTGGCGATATTCGCTTTACCGCTGTTCTTACCGAGCGCATATTCGCGCTTACGACCGAATCGTTCTGGCTTCAAGAGGTTATAATAGAGACCTGCCTTGTGGTCGCCGTCGGCATGAATACCTGCCACCTGTGTGAACACGTTCTCACCAATGACCGGCTGGTTGGGTGCAATGGCAATGCCACTGTAGCCCTCCACCAACCTACTGATATCATTCAGGCGGTCCTCATGAATATTCGTCTTGGCATGGAACTGGTCCTTGAGGATTACCTGCACACTCGACAGCGGTGCATTACCACAGCGTTCACCCAGACCGTTCACTGTAACATGCAGTCCTTTACATCCGCTCAACACCGCTGCCAATGAGTTACTCACCGCCAGATCGTAGTCGTTATGCGCATGGAAGTCGAAATGCGTGTTGGGGTAGCGCTTCTGCATCTTCCGCATGTACTCTATCACCTGTAATGGATTGAGAACGCCCAAGGTATCAGGAAGCATGAATCGACGGATGGATGTCTGTGTCAATGCATCGAGCATGGCATAGACATACTCAGGCGACTCCTTCATGCCGTTGCTCCAGTCCTCCAAGTAGAGGTTCACGCTCATACCAAGACGATCGGCACAAGCCAAACACTCCTTGATATCGGTCACATGCTCCTCTACCGATTTCTTCAACTGACCGCGGCAGTGTTTCTCACTACCCTTAGCCAGCAGGTTCACCACCTTACAGCCTGTCTCGGCAATCCACTCGATGGAGTCACCACCATCGACGAAGCCCAGTACCTCAACACTGTCAAGCTTGTCTATCTGACGGGCATAGCGGCAGATCATCTTCACTGCATCCTTGTCACCGTCGCTCACCTTTGCCGAGGCCACCTCGATACGGTCCACGTTGATATCCTTCAGCAACATCCTGGCAATCATCAACTTCTCGTGCGGCAGGAAGCTCACGCCGGAAGTCTGCTCACCATCGCGCAGCGTACAGTCCATGATCTCCACGAACGGCTGGATGCGGTTATATGAGTTGATTTGTTCACTCGTTCCCATGTCTATCCTTTATTATTCGTTTCCCAGCACTCAATCTTATCCTTGTTCTGCAGCAGGTAGTCGATATCGTCCAGTCCGTTCATCAAACAGTGTTTCTTGTAACCGTTGATCTCGAAATGCTCCTGCCGTCCGGTAACCCTATTAGTAACCGTCTGGTTAGGAAGGTTCACTTCCACCTGTGTTTTCGGATTCTCCTTGATGGTCTGGAACAACTCGGCGAGAAAATCATCACTTACCTGCACGGGTAGAACGAAGTTGTTCAGTTCGTTGTTCTTATGGATATCCGCAAAGAAGCTGCTGATTACCACGCGGAACCCGTAGCCGGCGATAGCCCAAGCAGCATGTTCACGCGATGAGCCGCTACCGAAATTCTTTCCTGCCACGAGGATGCAGCCGCTGTAGGTAGGATCGTTCAGCACGAAATCCTTCACGAGTTCTCCGTTCTTGTCATACCGCCAGTCGCGAAACAGGTTCTCGCCAAAGCCTTCCTTATCGGTTGCCTTCAGGAACCGTGCCGGTATGATCTGATCTGTATCCACGTTCTCTAATGGAAGAGGAACGCACGTACTTATGATTGTATCAAATTTCTGTTTCATTTTCCTTGGAGTTAAGGAGTTATGACATTAGTTGCCTTGGATCGGTGAGCACGCCCGTTACTGCCGCTGCCGCTGCCGTAAGCGGAGAGGCCAAGATGGTACGGGCACCGGGTCCTTGACGACCTTCAAAGTTTCTATTACCTGTAGAGACGCAGTATTTACCTGCCGGCACCTTGTCATCGTTCATGGCCAGACAAGCGGAGCAGCCAGGTTGACGGATCTCGAAGCCTGCATCAGCAAGGATACGGTCCAGTCCTTCCTCACGGATCTGACGGTCAACCGCCCATGAGCCAGGTACCAACCAGGCCACGACACTCTCTGCCTTCTTCTTGCCCTCCACCAAAGAGGCAAAGGCACGGAAGTCCTCTATCCTACCATTGGTGCAGGCACCCAGGAAGACATAGTCAATGGGATGTCCTAACAACGACTCCCCGGCGGTCAGTCCCATGTATCTCAACGATTTCTCGAAACTTGCCTTTCCAGCCTCATCGATGCTTTCCAAAGCAGGCACTTTCTCGGTGATACCTATGCCCATACCCGGATTGGTTCCGTAGGTGATTCTCGGCTCGATGTCAGCTGCATCAAACGACAGTTCCTTGTCGAACACCGCATCATCACCGCTCTTCAGCGTACGCCAATAGGCCACGGCCTTGTCCCATTCTTCACCCTTTGGTGCATACTCACGACCTTTGATATACGCAAAGGTTGTATCATCGGGAGCGATAAAGCCGCCGCGAGCACCCATCTCAATGGAGAGGTTACACAGAGTGAGACGTCCTTCCATCGACAGGTTCTCCACCACCTCGCCAGCATATTCCACGAAATAGCCCGTGGCTCCGCTGGTGGTGAGCTGACTCATCAGGTAGAGGGCTACATCCTTGGCCGTTACACCCTTACCTAATGTCCCGTTGATACTGATGCGCATCGACTTCGGTTTCTGCTGGAGCACACACTGCGAAGCCAGTACCATCTCCACCTCTGAGGTGCCGATGCCGAAGGCGATAGCCCCCATAGCGCCGTGCGTACTGGTATGTGAGTCGCCGCAGACAATCGTCATGCCCGGCAGCGAAAGACCTTTCTCTGGTCCCACCACATGGATGATACCGTTATTCTTGTCCATCATACCATAGTGGGTCAATCCGAACTCAGCTGCATTCTTAGCCAGCGTATCCACCTGTTTCTTCGATACAGGATCCTCTATCGGCTTGTCCTGATCGTGTGTAGGTGTATTATGGTCGGGCATGCAGAACACCTGTTGGGGACGGAAACATTTCAGTCCACGCTTCCTTAAACCGTCGAACGCCTGCGGGGTGGTCACCTCATGACAGTAAAGACGGTCGATATACAATTGTGTAGGACCGTCGTCAACAATCTGTACGACGTGCTTGTCCCATATCTTATCAAAAAGGGTATTCATGATTCTGTCTTTTTAATTCCTAAATTTGTTGATACAGTCGATGTAGGCTTCCACCGAGGCGGTGACGATATCCGTGTTGGCACCGAAGCCATAGTACAGACTACCGTTGTATTCCACCTGCATGTGTACCTTACCCATGTCATCGGAGCCCTTCGAGATAGCCTGGATGGTGAATTCCTTCAAGGTCATCTGCTTCAGGATAATCTTCTTCAAGGCCTTAATGGCAGCGTCTACCGGACCGTTACCCGTAGCGGCCGCCTCGAATTTCTGTCCGCTGATGTCCAATCCGATGCTGGCCACGCTGCGCACGCCCATACCTGTCGTTACCTGCAGGTAGTCGAGACGTACGGCATGGTTCTCCGACTGGTCGGCACCTGCCAAGGTGAGGATATCCTCGTCGTTCACCTCTTTCTTCCTGTCGGCCATGGCGAGGAACTTCTGATAGAGCTTGTCAAGCTTCTGGTCGTCATCAATACTCACGCCCAGCACCTCTAAGCGGTACTTGAGGGCAGCACGACCGCTGCGGGCGGTGAGTACGATAGAGTTGTCTTCAAGACCGATATCCTTGGGATCGATGATCTCGTAGGTCTGTACGTTCTTCAACACGCCGTCCTGATGAATACCGCTGGAGTGCGCAAAGGCATTTCGTCCTACGATAGCCTTATTGGGCTGTACAGGCATGTTCATCAATCCTGACACCATACGTGATGTGGGATAGATCTTGGTGGTGTTGATGTTTGTGTCGATATTCAGTCCTTTGTGACACTTCAGGATCATGGCGATTTCCTCAAGCGAGGTATTACCTGCCCTTTCACCGATACCGTTGATGGTTACCTCCACCTGACGGGCACCGTTCATGATACCGCTGAAGGTGTTGGCAGTAGCCATACCGAGGTCATTATGACAATGAGTAGAGATAACGGCTTTATCGATTCCGTCCACATGCTCCATCAAATACTTGATCTTGGCTCCGTATTCCTCAGGCAGACAGTAGCCTGTGGTATCGGGGATGTTCACCACTGTGGCACCTGCCTTGATAACAGCCTCGATTACCCGTGCCAGGTATTCGTTCTCCGTGCGACCTGCATCCTCGGCATAGAACTCCACGTCCTCCACATATTTCTTTGCATACTTCACAGCTTCCACTGCCCGTTCAATAATCTCCTCGCGGTTGGAGTTGAACTTATATTTAATATGTGCGTCACTGGTACCGATACCCGTGTGGATACGCTTGCGCTTGGCATACTGCAGACTCTCGGCAGCGATGTCGATATCTTTCTGCACGGCACGTGTCAGTGCGCAGATAGTAGGCCATGTCACCGCCTTGGAGATTTCAATCACCGAGTTGAAGTCGCCAGGACTGGAAATCGGGAAGCCTGCTTCAATCACATCTACGCCCAACTGTTCCAGTTGCTTGGCCACCTGGATCTTCTCTACGGTGTTCAACTGGCACCCTGGTACCTGCTCTCCGTCACGTAATGTCGTGTCGAAAATAAATAACCTGTCACTCATTGTCTTGTTCTTTGTTCCTTTTTTATATGATTACCTGAAAAACAAAAGACCTTTCACACTGCGGAAGTGGAAAGGTCTCAATATCTATCACATTGCATAGTCATATACACACCTAATCACTTCCGCCCGCTCGTTGCAGTCGAATAATAATATTAATAATGTGTAGATTCAGACTCTGCTTCATTGTCTCTATTTTTATAAATCGGGTGCAAAGTTATGAATAAAACTTGAAACAAACAAATAAATCATCACTTTTTTGAGATAAAAAGTTACAATTCATCATTTATACGCAGTAAATCAGTAAACAACGGTAAGGCAACATCTACTTTTTATCCTACACTCAATACCATCGCAGATGGAGAAGATGCAGTCTATGCTCATAACTGTATTCATAGACATAACCGTGCTGCCAGGCATAATAGGCCACGGTGATGGCCTCCTGATCACTAAGCGAGGGATGAATCACCCGGGCATGCAGATCGAAGTCATAGTAGGTAGTGTACATCAACAGACCGTCCTTCCCTCCCCTTTTATAGATCTGGGTGATTTGTTTATTGGGAGTAAAGGAACAAACCTTCCCTCCGTTCGCTAGATAGGCATTCACTATACCAAAGTCTTCTAAGCTGAATACCACACAGGAGTCGGGATCGTAGTTTCTCCTACCATCATCTCCATGAATGGCATTAGCAATCGACTGCATAATGGAGTCGCGTACCGACGGATCATCATCCGCATGACAGGTCTTTATGGAGAACGCCACGGGCATCAACAGGAGCAACAGGAATAAAGGAAGTAGCTTTTTCATTTGTTTACCTTATTATATTATGCACATTAGCTAACGCTGCGACAAAAATACAACTTGCCTTAACAAACAACGAAAAAACCAACTGACATTAGTCTGACATTTACTGATTGGGGCCCAAAGTGAAGGCCAACTTAACAAAAATAGCTCCACTTGTCTTCGCAATAACTCCTACAAACTTAGTTAGTGCTTCCAACCAGCCTAGTTTCTACCACTTATCAGCCTTATAACACCCAGTTATCAGCCTTATAACTTATCGTAACCAGCCTAGTTGAATGGCGTTATAAGGCTTGTAGGATTTCGAAGGTAAAGAATGTGAATAAAAAATGCTCCGCTAATTCGCCTAATTCACTAATGTTCAACAGGTTGTTGGCGGAGGAATATCCTTAAATTCCTCCGCCCCGATTCTTCTGGTAATCATGTAATTACACTGATAGGCGGAGGAATATGAGTGGATTACTTAAGGCGGGAAGAAAAGTGATGAGAAAAGAAGACTAGCATTTATCTACAAAAATGTTGTGTGAAGTAAAAAATATGATTACCTTTGCAGTATGGATAAGGAAACCTATGAGAAACAGAAAGCCTTTGCTGGTAAGAAGGTACCTTCAATGAACCGACGTTGTGTAGGCCATGATTATCAGAGCCGTCAGATTTACATGATTACGATGGTTACTGAAGGACGACGCCCGCTCTTTGGGCAAGTTGTTGGGCGCAGCGATGCTGTAGCAGGTGAGGAAACCCCGCATATTGTGTTATCAGAGTTAGGAGAAGCTGTCGTAGAATGCTGGATGGCTACTCACAACCTCTACCCTGCCGTCAAAGTGATAGCCCTACAAATGATGCCCGACCACTTGCATGGTATCCTTTTTGTAAAGGAAAGAATGGAGCAACACTTGGGGCAGGTAATCAAAGGCTTCAAGACTGGCTGCAACAAAGCCTACCGAAGAATTATACTTGGACAGGTTGAGTTAATTGCGACACGGTCGCAACAGACAGGACAAGGAGAACCAAGGCCCAAGGACGACCGCCGCCACGGCCTGCTCTTTGCCCGTGGCTATAACGACCGCCTGCTACTACGTGAAGGCCAGCTTGACACCTGGCTTCACTACCTCGCTGACAACCCGCGGCGCCTGATGATGAAACGTGAGCATCCCGACCTTTTCCGTGTACAACGAGGAATTGTGGTGAACGGACGGTCGTTCTCTGCGATTGGCAACCTTTTCCTACTGCAACGCCCCTTCCGACTGCAAGTACAGTGCTCGCGCCGTCTTACTGAGAATGAAATACAGGAAAAGGTGGTTGAGTGTGTAAACGCAGCAGCACAGGGTGCTGTTCTTGTATCCCCTTCCATCTCACGTGGTGAGAAGGCTGTCATGCGTGCAGCCTTTGAACGAGGCTATCCTCTCATCTATTTGCAGGAGAATGGCTTTACTGATTTGGCTAAACCCAACGGTAAGCGCATGGATGCCTGTGCCCGGGGGCAATTGCTCATTCTGGCACCTTGGGAACATCACAATGAGCGCACGACCATCAGTCGTAACCAATGCCTCTCATTGAACGACATGGCTCGTATTCTTTGCGAGCCTCTTGATCTTCCACCCTATTGCTGCAACGATGATGCTGGTGAAAGGTGAGAGGATATTGAAGAAACAGTATGGGAGGTAAGTAAGGGTGGAAACACCCAAGACGGTGCTCTGCGTGAGTCCGCAGGTGTTCCAAGGAACGAGTACAGAGGTGACCGTAGCACCATCCTCGCAGGTACGACTGAGCAGTCGCGATTCATATCCCTGCTCCTGATAGGTATCTTTGAAGATGGAACTGGAGAGCATGATAGACAGGTATTGATCGGCCATGGCGATGTTACAGAACAAGCAGGTGCAGATGGTGGACGACACCAGTGAGGCGGTACCCTTCACAAAACGCAGCACATGACGCATGAGGTCTTTGAGCTGACCAGTGGCTGTCACGGCACCGCCGAAGGTCTGGGCACAGATGATCAGCCAGATGGTTGGCATCATACCAGCCATGCCGCTGGTATGGACGAGCTCGTTGAGCATAGGTACTCCAGTTTCTATCTGGTTGTCGCCATAACAAGCCTGCATGACACCCCTATAGGCAGAGATGAACCCTTCGTTGGCATCGGTGTTCACCTGATGTACCAAGCCTGGCTGGAACAGTACGGCCACCACGGCAGCCAATAGGATAGCCACGAACAAGACCACCATGGAGGGCCATCGACGGGCAATCATCACACCGGTGAGAACAGGTACCAACAGCAGCCATGGAGAGATGACGAACGTGTGTTGTATGCCATCCATGAACTCCATTACATTACCACTCCCTGACACATCCATGGTGAGTCCGGCCACGAAGAAAACGAGTATGGAGACACAGAACGTGGGAACGGTGGTATAGAGCATATAGCGGATATGGGTAAACAGCGGTGTGCCCGAAACGCTGGAGGCCAACACGGTGGTATCTGACAGCGGTGACAGCTTATCACCGAAATAGGCACCCGTAATAATGGAACCTGCAATCCAGCCATCGGCAAAGCCATGTGCCTTACCAATACCCATCAACGCCACACCGATGGTGGCAACGGTAGTCCACGACGAGCCAATCATCAGACTGACCAAGGCACATAGCAGACTGCTGCTTACCAGGAACCACTCCGGCTGAATAATCTGCATGCCATAGTAGATCATGGTGGGAACAATACCCGACACCATCCACGTACCACCGATGGCACCAATCAACAATAAGATAATGATGGCAGGAGTACAACTGGAGATCTTTGCACTGAACTCCTCTTCCAGATTCTCCCAGTCAAGCTTCTTCGAGAGATAGCCCACCAGTACACTCACGGCGGCAGCTATCAACAGGGACACCTGACTGGCACCATCCAATGTTGCGTTACCGAAAACGGCAACGCAACACGTGATGAGTAGAATCAGCACCAGAAATGGTATGAACGGAAGAATCCCCAATTCTCAATTATCAATTTTCAATTAACAATCGTTCTGCGATTGTTACGCAACTTTTTCCAAACGTTTCATCATGGCGAACATGAAGATGGCGGCTACAAGACATACGCCGAGGAAGACGCTCCAGCATACCCAGAGAGGTACGGCACCCCACAGCAGACCGCCAACGACGACGAGCTGGTTACCTATAGCTGTGGCCACAAACCAGCCACCCATCATCATTCCCTTATACTTGGGAGGAGCAACCTTCGACACGAATGAGATACCCATCGGTGAAAGCAACAGCTCACCAAAGGTAAGTACCAGATAAACCATGATGAGCAGGTTGGGTGTTACGTCGGCCACATGCACAGCCACAGGATTACCGTCGGCACCCATCTCTGTCTGAGGAAGGGGAAGACCATACGAAGCGAATGCCATCAGGGCGTAAGCAATAGCGGCAACAACCATACCATAAGCAATCTTACGGGGAGCAGAAGGTTCCTTTCCCTTCGCTGCCAGCGAACTGAAGATGGCCATCGACACAGGGGTGAGGGCTACCACATAGAAGGGATTGAACTGCTGGAAAATAGGAGCAGACACCGAGATAGAACCATCGGGATTATACTGTAGGCAAAGGAAAGCAATGGCTACAACAATCACAATGGCTGAGATGATCTTGGCCTTGGATGTCTTAGACTGGAACAGGGAGAACAGCGCGTAAACAATGAAGATGACTGCCACCAGGTTCCACACGTTGAAGCACATGGCTTGCAGACCGTCAGCCGACTGTGCCGTAAACTCATCGGCAAAATAGGTCAGCGACAGACCGTTCTGGTGGAAGGCCATCCAGAAGAAGATGACCACGGCGAACACCAGGCACAAGGCCACGATTCGCTGCTTGGTTTCTTCTTTTGACAACTCTTCAACAGGCGCAGCATCTACGGCAGCAGCCTTCTTGGCTCCTCCCTCTGTGTGACGGAAGGTAGAGCGGAAGATATAGTAAATGGCTATTGAGAGAATCAGCGATGCACAGGCTACAGCAAACGAGAAATGGTAAGCATCGTTCGATGAATAGCCCAAGGTGTTCTCGGCATACTCCTTGATCTTGATGGCTGCAGTGGGTGCAAATAGGGCACCAATATTGATGGCCATGTAGAAGATGGAGAAGCCGGCATCTCGTTTTCCAGCGAACTGAGAATCGTTGTAGAGATCGCCCACCATCACCTGGAGATTACCCTTGAACAGACCGGTACCAAAGCCGATGAGCAACAAAGCTGCCAGCATCACGACAAGAGCAACCTTGTCACCGCCCAGGGGTACCGATAGGAGCAGATAACCGCAGAACATGATGATGATACCTGTGGTCACCATTCGACCAAAGCCGAACTTATCGGCCATGATACCACCAATAAGGGGGAAGAAATACACTAACATAAGGAAAGCACTGTAGATAGTACCAGCAAGAGCGGGTGACAATCCATAGTTAGCTCTCAGGAACAGGGCGAAAACGGCCAGCATGGTATAATAGCCGAAACGTTCGCCAGTGTTGGCCAATGCCAACGCATAAAGACCTTTAGGTTGACCTTCAAACATAGTTGTAATTATTTAAGTTATTGTTTTGTTTTCTTGAGATCGAAGAGGTAGGTGAGTTTCACGATGATGCTACTGTTGTTTGACTTACCGAAATAATCGCGCTTGGTGTCTTTGTAGATATTCCCAAGTCCGTAGTAGTAACGGGCTTCGAGCATGAAATGACCAAGTTTCGGGAACGAGTATTCCATACCGATGCCCGCAGCAATACCGTAGTCGAGTTTGTTCTCCACAGCCATCGTGTCCTGATGCACCTCGTCGTTCGCACGCTTCCAGCTGTTACGCTTGTCGAGCTCGAAGTTCTTCGTCACCTTGTCACTCAGGTAATAACCCAGCTGCGGACCGGCCTGGAAGAAGAACTGCACGCCCTTCTGCTCCCTACCCCAACCCAGACGGGCAAAGATAGGTAGCTGCACATAGTTCAGCGTACGACTAAAGGATTCTGCCTGTTGCGTCTCTTCGTTAATCACGGGTTGATCCTCCCTGTCGAGGATATCCTCCTTCCATCCCATCTGCGCATAGTTCAGTTCCGCATAGATGGAGCAGATGCTATTGAAATATTTCTCGCAGACATAGCGGAACGACAGACCGCCCGTGTAGCCTCCATGGAAGGTCTGGTTCACCTTCGGTACAAAGCCTACATTACTGAGCATGTAGCCACCGTTGACACCTATGGCCAGATCGCTCCTGTGTTCGCCTACCTGCGCCAACGACGACAAGGGGAACAGCATGAGCAGACTGATGATGCAAAGGATTGAACGATTCCGCATCTTCATGACTTAAAAGGTGATAGAGGAGATTGACTTGTTCTTGTTGTAGTGAACAAGCATGAACTGACGGTTCTTGGAACCGCCGTTCTTCCCTACCTTCTCGAACTTATACTGCGTTTGCACAGCATATTTGTTAGGCATATTGCCTGAGAAGTTCTTACCCACGGTATGCATGCCACGCAGGAAGAAGGTGGCCTGGTCGTAACCGGTGAGAGCAAAACGCGGGAGAGCATTCATCATGCTCGCACCAAACCATTTGCGGTAGGCGTTCTCCAATTCCAGCGTTCTTGCTGTCGAAGCATTATAATAATAATAGGTAGGAATGTAAGTGTCGTACTTGTAGAATCTCTCCAGGTTATACTTCTCGTACAACAGCCAGTCGTTATAGCCGAACAACGATACGGAGATTTTCTTATTGGCATTGGTCAGCGCATCCAACTTACCCAAGGCGGTAGTCAGTTCGGTGGAACGACCTGTATTGAGAATCACCACGTTCGGCTTATCAGTGGTGAAAGCACGTGCGAAGGTGTCATCGGAATTGGACAGATTCGTTACATGATAGGTGATCTTCTTCTCTTCAAGACGCTTGCGGACTGCCGATGTGAAAATGCCCTTATTACTGTTGGGATCGTTACAATCGACCAACACGACATTATGATCGCCGAAGCGGTCCATGAAAGCTTCCACAGCCGACTGGTTGAGTTCCTCAGCAGTCTGATACACCTGATAGATATTCTCATTACTTGCCACGTGGTTACCGTTAATGGAGAACGGGATGACCAGCTTGATGCCGTAGGTCTTTACGAACTGTGAGATAAAATCCATCTGCTTGGTGTAAAGCGGACCGAAGATGATGTCGCACTGCTCAGCACCTTTCTCCAGAAGTGTCTGACGGATATCAGCATCGATGTTCACGTTCCAGGCACGGATATCGGTAGAGATACCCTCTTTCTTCAAGTCGTTGCAAGCCATGAGAATACCGCGGTAGAACTCCACCATGCGACGACCGTCACCATCTACATCATGCAAGGGCAGCATGATACCCACACGGATAGCCCTTGTCTTGATGTCGGAGGTGTCTTCTTGCTTAACTGGTGCTGCCTCAGTAGGTTTCGCAGAAGGATAAGGGATAAAGATATAGTCGCCTTTCTTCAGCTTATAGCTAGGATCAAGCATCTCCGGATTGGCCTTCCGCAGTTCCTCCTCGGTCAAGCCGTATTCCTTAGCGATTCCGTAGATGGTTTCCTTCTTCTTTACCTTGTGCATCTCCTTCCAGGTCTTGCCTTGTTGTGCACTGGCTTCCATCCCGCCCAGAAGCAGGAAAAGCAATAAAGCATATCTTAAAAAATGTCGCATAATCTCTTTATATTTAAAAATCCTGTGCAAAAATACAAAAAAAGAATGGCTAAATCAACTTTATTGCGTATTTTTGCACGATAAACCGAGAAAAAATGAAAATAAAACAAATATTCACACTCTCTGCCGCCCTTTGCATGACCTTAGGAATGTCGGCACAGACAAAGCCAACCATCGATCCTACCGCCACCGTGATTAGAGACAACGGTGCTGAGGAAAGCGGTACCCTTTTCTCTGGTCCTGCCCCTCTTACGGTTGAGTTCAGGGCCAATGCCGAGAATACAGGAGGCTATTCAGCCTACTACGAATGGCGATTCAAGATGGAAGGGGAAGAAGAGCCTTATCTGATCAGATACGAAGAGGACACTTCCTATACTTTCCTGAAGGCAGGAACACACGAGATTGTGCTGTACGCCACCTTCGTGCAGGGAACGGATACCGTGTTATGCACCCAGGAATACTGGATGGACAGGACAGCTATCAAGGTAACGGTGAGCGAGAGTAAGTTGGAGATGCCCAATGCCTTCTCGCCCAACGGCGACCAACATAACGACACCTATAAGGCAAAGTCGTATCAGTCGTTGGTGGAGTTCCATGCCTATATCTTCAACCGCTGGGGACAAAAACTGTATGAATGGACAGATCCTGCCGGAGAATGGGATGGCACCTATAACGGTAAGCCCGTGAAGGATGGGGTGTATTTCGTACTGGTCAAGGCCAAGGGTGCCGACGGTATTGAATACAACATCAGGCGCGACGTGAACCTGCTTCGCGGCTTTATCGACAGAGCCGGTAACTCCAACTATTAATCCCATTCCTTTCTCCTCCCACCATCATGAACAGAGAAGACGAAAGAATCAATATCTGGGGCGCTCGGGTACATAACCTGAAGAACGTCGATGTGGAGATTCCCCGAAACAGTCTGACGGTGATTACCGGACTGAGCGGTTCGGGGAAGTCGTCACTGGCTTTCGACACAATCTTTGCCGAAGGACAGCGGCGGTACATCGAGACCTTCTCGGCTTATGCCCGTAACTTCCTGGGAGGAATGGAACGACCCGATGTGGATAAGATCACCGGATTGAGTCCTGTGATCAGCATCGAACAGAAAACCACGAATAAGAATCCACGCTCCACGGTAGGAACCACCACCGAAGTGTACGACTTTCTCCGTCTGCTCTTTGCCCGTGCCGGCACGGCCTACAGCTATGCTACGGGTGAGAAGATGGTGAAATATACAGAAGAAAAGGTGCTCAGCATGATCAGAGAGGATTATGCCGAAAAGAAGATCTACCTTCTGGCGCCACTGGTACGCAACAGGAAAGGTCACTACCGCGAGCTCTTCGAGAGCATGCGACGGAAAGGCTACCTGCATATCCGCATCGACGGAGTGATTACGGAAATCACGCGGGGCATGAAGGTTGACCGTTACAAGAACCACAATATCGAGGTGGTCATTGACAAGATGAGTCTGCCACCCTACTCGCCCGACGAGGATTCCAGGACAGAACGACTGAAGAAATCGGTCTCCCTGGCCATGAAACAGGGCGAAGGGATTATCATGGTGATGGACATGACGAATGCTTCGCAGAACGATGGAGCGGGCGAAGTGAAGTATTACTCCAAACGATTGATGTGTCCCACCACGGGAATCTCGTATGGCGACCCTGCCCCGAACAAGTTCTCGTTCAACTCTCCAGAAGGAGCGTGCCCACATTGCAAAGGCCTCGGATATATCAACGAGATTGATCTCGACAAGGTTATTCCCGACCGTAGGCTCTCCATCTACGAAGGAGCCATTGCTCCGTTGGGGAAATACAAGAGTCAGCTCATCTTCTGGCAGATTGACGCTATACTACATAATTATGAATGCAACCTGAAGACACCCGTCAAGGAACTGCCCGACGAAGCTTTACAAGAGGTACTCTACGGTTCGCTGACCGATGTGCGCATCAGTAAGGACCTGGTGCATACCTCGAGTGATTTCTTCGTGGCTTTCAACGGCGTGATCAAATACCTGCGCAGCATCATGGAGAACGATGACAGTGCCAGCGGACAGAAATGGGCTGATCAGTTCCTCGCTACCGCTGTGTGCCCTGAGTGCCAAGGTCAGCGACTGAACCGCGAATCCCTATCCTACCGCATCTGGGATAAGAACATCTCGGAACTGGCACAGATGGATATCAGTGAACTGAAGGAATGGCTCTCAAAGGTGGAGGAACACATGGAGCCTCAACAGCAGAAGATTGCCGAGGAGATTCTCAAGGAGATTCGTACACGACTGGATTTCATGCTGGAGGTAGGACTCGACTATCTGTCGCTAGACCGTCAGTCGGCTTCTCTCTCAGGCGGTGAGAGTCAGCGCATCCGTCTTGCCACCCAAATCGGCAGTCAGCTGGTAAACGTGCTCTATATCCTTGACGAGCCGAGCATCGGTCTGCACCAGCGAGATAACGAACGACTGATCGCCTCGTTGAAGGAACTGCGCGATATCGGGAATACAGTGATTGTGGTGGAGCATGACAAGGATATGATGTGCAATGCCGACTATATCGTGGATATCGGTCCTAAGGCGGGTCGTAAAGGCGGTGAGGTGGTGTTCCAAGGAACGCCTGCTGAGATGATGAAGACCAACACGCTCACGGCTCAATACCTCAATGGACAGAAGGAGATCGCCCTGCCCGAACACCGCAGGAAAGGTAACGGTAAAGCCATCACCCTGCATGGGGCATCTGGGAATAATCTCAAGCATGTGGATGTGACCTTCCCATTGGGAACGCTCATCGTGGTGACTGGTGTCAGCGGATCAGGGAAATCCACCCTGATCAACGAAACACTACAGCCGATTCTCAGTCAGCATTTCTACCGCTCGCTGAAGAAGCCCATGAAATATGACAGTATCGAAGGACTCGAAGATATCGATAAGGTGGTGAATGTTGACCAGACCCCTATCGGACGAACACCTCGTTCCAATCCTGCAACCTATACGGGAGTGTTCAGTGATATCCGCTCGCTCTTCGTGAACCTGCCCGAAGCCAAGATTCGTGGTTATAAGCCCGGACGGTTCTCGTTCAATGTTAAGGGCGGACGTTGCGAGACATGTGGCGGTAATGGTTACAAGACCATCGAGATGAACTTCCTGCCGGATGTATATGTACCCTGCGAGGTGTGTCATGGCAAGCGCTATAACCGGGAAACATTAGAGGTGAGATACAAAGGAAAGTCCATTGCTGACGTATTGGATATGACCATTAACCAAGCGGTGGAATTCTTTGAGAATGTGCCAGATATACTCAGGAAGATCAAGACCATTCAGGATGTAGGACTGGGTTATATCAAACTCGGACAACCTTCCACTACTCTCTCCGGCGGTGAGAGTCAGCGCGTGAAGCTCGCTACGGAACTGAGCAAGAAAGATACGGGTAAGACACTCTATATTCTTGATGAGCCAACCACAGGTCTTCACTTCGAGGATATCCGTATCCTGATGAATGTGCTCCAGCAGTTGGTTGACCGCGGGAACACAGTGATCATCATCGAACATAACTTCGATGTGATCAAATTAGCGGATTATATCATTGATATGGGACCGGAAGGCGGTCGTAAGGGAGGAACTATCCTCTCCACGGGAACACCTGAGGTAGTGGCTAAGAGTAAGAAAGGTTATACGCCACGGTTCTTGCGGGAAGAGATGAAGAAAAAGTAATACTCATCCATCAACTCACGCCAAGCAGTCGTGCTACCTGCTCCGCACAACGCTCCCCGTCAACACCAGCAGAAACAATACCTCCTGCGTAGCCCGCACCTTCCCCGCACGGGAACAAACCCTTCACGTTTACATGCTCCAACGAATCCTTGTCACGCAAGATGCGGACAGGCGAAGAGGTACGCGTCTCCACACCTATCACTGTGGCATTGCTGGTCATGAAACCCCGACTCATCGAGCCGAACTTCTTGAAGCCTTGACGCAGACGGGCGGTAATCATCTCGGGTAACCAGAAATGTAGCGGACTGGCCAGTAAGCCGGGCGCATAACTGCTGTCAGGAAGGTCGGCACTGAGCTTACCATTCACGAAATCCGTCATGCGCTGTGCCGGAGCTGTCTGTTTCCTGTTTCCCTGTTGCCAGCACACACGCTCCAACTCTTCCTGGAAGAGCATCATCTTCAACGGTCCTTCACCTTGCACATCGTCAGGACGCAGTTCCACCACCATACCGCTGTTGCTCCATCGTGTACCTCGGTTTGACGGACTCATTCCGTTTACCACGATCTGCTCAGGACCTGTTGCAGCAGGTATGACAAAGCCACCGGGACACATACAGAAACTATAGACGCCACGACCATCCACCTGGGTCACGAAGCCGTATTCGGCTGCAGGCAGATAAGCGCCCCTACCCTCCTTGTTATGATACTGGATCTGGTCAATCAGATGTGCGGGGTGCTCCAAACGGACACCTACTGCCAAAGCCTTGGCCTCCAAAAAGACTCCTGCATCAGTGAGATAACGATATACATCACGGGCAGAATGACCTGTTGCCAGGATGACAGGTCCCTGGAACTCGCATTCCTCCTGCTCACCATTGATAGTAGTATGAACAGCTTTCACGCCAACCACCTCTCTGTCGGTTTCTCCACCTTCCATAACAGGACGGAGGTTCAAAGCCACCATCTTCGTCTGGAAATGAACCTCACCACCACATTGGATAATCGTGTTCCGCATATTCTCAATCACGCGGGGCAGCTTATCAGTACCTATATGGGGATGAGCATCTGCCAGGATATTCGTGCTGGCACCATGCTGACAGAACACGTTCAGGATTTTCTCCACGCTACCCCGTTTCTTACTGCGGGTATAGAGTTTTCCATCGCTATAGGCGCCGGCACCTCCCTCACCGAAGCAGTAGTTACTCTCCTCGTCAACCACCTGTGTTCGGACAATTCGCGCCAAGTCCTTTTTCCGCTCATGCACATCCTTACCGCGTTCCAGTACCACGGGCTTCAACCCCAGTTCAATCAAGCGCAAGGCAGCAAACAATCCGCCAGGACCAGCTCCTACCACGATTACTTGTGGAGCAGATGATACGTCACGATACTCTGTCTTCACGTATTCATCTTCCGTCGGCTCTTCGTTGATATACACTCGTATCTTAAGGTTCACGAAGATAGCACGCTGACGCGCATCGATACTGCGTTTCAGTACTCTGACGTGCGTCATCGACTTCATCTCAAGACCTTCCTCGTGAGCCAGGTAGTCCTTAATGGTGGCCTCATTCACCGCCTGGTGCGGGCGCACTCTGATGGAATATTCCTTAATCATCTGCCTATCAATTCTCCTTTTCTTTCCTTTATCGAAAAGAATCTGCTTGCAAATATACAAATTTTCCGCGAAACCCTTAACGAGTTCCGCGGAAAAACATTCAATTGTCAATTGTCCGCTCGGCTTTACCGCTTCGCTATGCGAAGAATTGTCAACTGTCAATTGTCAACTGTCAACTAATTCAAAATGGTCTTCTTGCCATTTTGAATATAAACCCCCTTCTTCGTGGGCTTACCGCTCAGCTTCTGCCCCTCAATAGTGTACCACTCGTCAGAGTAATTATCCATTGTCCATTGTCCATTATCCATTATTTGGACTCCTGTCGCAATGGCATGTGGATCATACGGAGTCACGAACGATGAAGAGGCCCATCGGCTTTCATCCGTCCCCCTGACTCCCTTCACCCGCCAGAGATACGGTGCGTCGTTGACCAGCCGCGTAGCCACGAAGGAAGTGCGACCCTCGCTGATGGGCTTCTCTATGATGCGGTTATCTGCAAACACATACACGGCGAGAATATCAAATCTATCATCCGTTATCTGAGCATGACCCATGAAGCTGAGGGTTCCGCCGAGGTCTACATCGGAGATGAGCAGCCAATCGTCTGGGGTCAATGTGACTCCGCCATGTTTCCAACAGGTTGAAGAGATGCCAGAATGATCGTTATAAGGTATCCAGGAATCCTCTTCTTTGTTGCTTAGGATCTCCCATCCATAGCTATCACCATCCTGGTCAATCGATGATAGTTTCGCGGGCATTCCCCATTCACAATTCTCAAAGTCTTCTGAGAAGACCGTCGTACCTTCTGGGTTGGTCAGCACGATATCATCAAGATGGAGCCAACTGTCTTCGGTCGCGTTATAGTGGCGGATGAGGATGGAACCCTTACCGCTGTAACGTTGCAAATCGAAGGAATAAACTCTTTTCCCACCATATACTTTAATGTCTTCTCCCAGTTTCCACCCTGCGTTGTATTGCAACACATAGTTGTCGAGCGTTCCCTCCCAACTCAGCGTGGCCTCCGTCGCCTCAGGTGCGCTCCCTAGGTTCTTCGGCTTGGGGCAAATCTCTGCCGTGTTGAAGCTGAAGGGTTCCGACCACTCGCTGACGACGTTCGCATCATAGTAGGAGCGCACCATCAGCGTGTACTGGGTGTCAGACTCCAGGTCCGTCAGCGTGTAGGGATTGTTGTCGACAAGAATCAGGTTCTCCATATCGTGATTGATGCAGATCTGCCATTGTGTGGCGCCTCCTCTCTCGTTCCAGTCTATCGCCGCGCTATTCGCCGTGACGTCAGAAGCCTTCAGCTCGATAGGTCTCGGGCAGTCCAGGTTGGCTGTATAGAAGACGGTATCATTCAATATGTTCGACCCCTCGAAGATGACCTCTCCAAACGGATCGCGGACTACATAGGAACACTCATTGGCATATCCACTGCCTTCCCATACGAAGTAGATTTTACGCCCTAAGCAGACAGGCAGCGTGCCGCTATTGTCGTATCCGGTTCCGATTGTCCATTTCCGATCAAGTTCCTCATCTGTCAACGCATCCTTGACGACGATGGCATTCGCCCCCCATCCGTCACCAAAGCTGTCGTGCAGTTCATAGCTGATCGTGACCATCTTATCTGGCGAGCAATACAGCGTGCGGATGGTGACCGATTCGCTCCATTTGCTCACATCAGTTCCGTTCACAGCCCGCACCTTCACCTCGTAGTAACTATCTCTCTCCCAACCGCTGAAGGTATAGGCTTTTTCGGTAGTTTCAATCAGGTGTTCTTCGTCGTTGTTGACGCAGATCTGCCATGCGGAAGCACTCGATTGCCACTTGATCGTGGCACCTTCCAGAGCTACATCGTCGACACTGATGGCAGAAGGAGCGACAAGCCCTTGTTGTTCTGCTGGACTATAGCAGAACGTCACCTTGGGCAAGTAATCCAGACAGGAGGGCATTACCGCATCGAAAGATTCTTTATTTCTACCACGTATGCAGGCTCTACTCATATCCTTCTTAGTCTTGAAATTTGGCGAAGTATAGTTGTTTCCTGGTTCGGTCAGATGGAAAACCACGAGCAGATTACCTCCCTGATAGTAGAAAGGTTTGTCGAACACGACCCACATGGTATCCCCCGTGGCGTCGAGTTGCCCCGTATAGACAGGGTCAACTTCCGAGAAGTCGGTGAACGACAGGTTTTCAGTAGGGAAAGAGCTTTGAGCAACTTCCTTTAGATAGACTTTAAAGGTGGCTTCCCATACAAATTTGGCTTTGTAAGCGCCGGTATGGAAGGCCATCTTCGATATGTTGCTATTTTCCATAGCTTGGAGATAGTCAGCAGGATAGATCATCTCACACTTCTGATACCAATTTGCGTATTTTCCATAAACGGGTATATCTGTGTTATTAAAATCAGTAGTCTCGAACACCGTCAACGTATCCGTTTCTCCCTCTCCCTCGGCCTTTGCGTTACCCGCCCAAGCCAGCATGAGTATCACTGATAATAGTATTTTTTTGATCATTCGTATGGATTTTTTTTGCATTTTGGCTGCAAAGGTACGATTAAGTGAGCGAAAAACCAAAAAGTATTTGGGGTTTTTCCGAACGTGGAAGAAAGAAGCGAGATGTTTTCCATAGTTTGACGCAATAATTCATCGAGTTTGACGCAATAATTCAACGAGTTTGATTGCGTCAAACTATTCCTCTGCTAAATCGTCGCCGAGGTGAAGGCTTCAAGGCCCCCATACGTACTTCTCTCTAGAGAGAGAGAAGGTAGTATGGATGGGGGCCGAATGAAGCGACCTTCACCGAGGCGGTTTGAAAAGAAGTTAGATGTTCGGGGTGTCCCAAACCTTTGTCTGGGTACAAATCACGGGGATAGATAACCCGCTGACTTTCAGAAGGAAATCACCTTCTTCTAAGGTCCAACGACCATCAGCTCCTACGAATGCCATGCTCTTGGCAGGAAGCGTAAAGGTAACTGTTTTCGTCTCACCAGGTTGCAGTTCTACTTTCGTAAAATCGCGTAACCGCTTGTTATCAGGAACAATAGAAGCAATCAAATCGCTCGTGTAAAGCAGTACGGCTTCCTTTCCTACCCTACTGCCTGCGTTCTTTACATCCACAGAGACGGTAAGCACATCATCGGCAGTGAAATCCTTCTTGTCAACTCGCAGGTTTGAATACTCGAAAGTAGTATAACTCAAGCCATAGCCGAAGGGCCACATCAGGGATACCTTTGCGTCGTAGTTATAGGCTCCAGCCATCGTTCCTACCTCCTCACTCACCTTATAATCGTAGGTGTTCAGTGAGTTGATTTCACGAGGATAGGTGTATGGCATCTTACCTGAGAAATTCGCATCACCGGCTAACAAGTTTGCCAATGCATCACCACCGTAGTTACCAGGAATAAATACATCCACTACAGCTGCTGCCAACGGCTCAATATCAGAGACCAGTCGAGGGCGTCCCTCGTTAAGTACAAGAACGATGGGTTTGCCCGTCTTGGCCAGCTCTTTCACCAGGTTGCGCTGGTTCTCAGAGAGCCACAGGTCGGAAAGGTTACCCGGTGTCTCGGTATAAGAGTTCTCGCCTATTGCAGCAATGATAACATCTGCCTGAGCAGCTGCAGTTACAGCCTTGTCAATCTGCGGTTCAAGTTCATCATAATAGGCGCCGTTTTCATTGTAGGTAACACCTTGTTCAAGGATGATGTTTTCCTTACCGAACTTGTTACAAAGCGCCTCGTAGATCGTATTGTATTTCTCTGAGAGATCTTCAGCCTTTGAACCCTGCCAAGTATAGCTCCAACCACCATGCAGACAGCGCATCTGGTTGGCATTGGGACCAGTCAAGAGAATCTTGGCTGTTGGCTGTTGGCTATTAGTTTTCAGTGGCAGGATATTGTCTTTGTTCTTCAGCAGCACCATTGATTCCTCTGCAGCCTGCAAGGCCTTGTCGGCATGCTCCTGCGAACCGAACTTCTCATACCCCTTACCGCCAGTAGTTGGTTTCTCAAAGAGTCCAAGGCGATACTTTGCTCGGAGAATACGGCGCACTGCATCATCAATACGACTCATCGGCACCTTACCCTCGTTGACCAGTTCCTTCAACAGAATACAGAACTCCACACTGTAGGGGTCCATCGACATATCAATACCCGCGTTAATGGCCATACGGATAGCATCCTTCTTATCCTTAGCCACATGTTCACGTGAGAACAGGTTATTGATATCAGCCCAGTCGGTAACGAGGAAACCATCCCACTGAAGGTCCTCCTTCAACCACTTGGTAAGATACTCATAGCTGGCATGAACAGGTACACCGTTCACCGAACCAGAGTTCACCATCATCGTCAGAGTTCCCGCAAGAGCTGCAGCCTTGAACGGCTCGAAGTATTTCTCACGAATCATCTGCGGTGAGAGATAAGCAGGTGTACGGTCCTTACCCGACCATGGAGCACCGTATGCGAAATAATGTTTCGTACTGGTTCCCACATGGTATTTGTCGATATGGTTGGGATCATCGCCCTGATAACCCTTGATTTCGGCTTCCACCATCTGTGCATTGACAATAGCGTCCTCACCGAAGCTCTCCCAGACACGCGGCCAACGCGGATCACGACTCAGGTCAACCACGGGATTATACACCCACGGACAGTTTCCTGCACGACTCTCATAAGCGGTAATTTCAGCACCTGTCTTGGCCAGTTCTGTATTGAATGTCGCACCGATATTGATAGGCTGCGGGAAAAGCGTTCCACCCTGTGTATAGGTCACACCGTGGTTATGATCAAGACCGTAAATATCGGGAATACCAAGGTACTTCATGGATTTCTCCTGAATAACCCCTATCCACTGCTGCCATTGTTCCACACTTGGTGCCCGAGTTCCCGGTGCGTTGAGGATGGAGCCCACTTTCCATTTGGAGATGAGCGTGTCGAGCATGTTCTCGTTGAGTTTCCAAACTCGTCTGGTCTCCCCCTTGTAGATATCCACGGGGAAACTGCCCAGTCGTTCGATGATCTGCTCATCACTCATCTTCAACAAATCGTCGATATCCTTCGAAGATCTACCATACTGCTGAAGCACGGAGCGCACCTTGTCACGATCCACCTTGGCATTCTCGACGGTCATCTTTCCCATGACATCCAGATTCAGTTCCAGCATCTGTCCGATTTTCTCATCAAGCGACATCTTAGACAGTGTCTTCTCGACTTTCGCCTCCAGTTTTTCGTCACGAGGAATAGCAGGTTTACGCAACTGTGCCCACACTCCTGTTACGGCACATGTAATAATGATTGTTAGAAAGGTTCTTTTCATACGTTATGTTTTAATTTCGATATATTTTGCAAAATTACTAAATCTACACGATTATCCCATATTTTGTGCTATCTTTTGAGAATTATTAGGATTTCATACCCCGATATAAACAAGAATGCCTGGCTCTTCGCAGAGGCAGGCATCTATCTCAAATAGGTATTAGCTTTTTTTAAGGTAAAAAGATTGTATTCAGGATAACGGCGACAAAGGTACGGGATTTTTACCTACCCCACAAATTATTTAGTATGTTTCATAACATATTTTTTTTAAGATTAACGCAAATTTCGCAAAATCATCAGGGGTTTGTCCGTTTTCTCGTAGATTTGTTGTACCTTTAGCTTCGCTGAAAGTACTCTCGTTCGGAAAAATCCAAAAACTTTTGGTTTTTCGCTCACTTATGCGTACCTTTGCGGGCAAAATAACACCATCAAGTATATGACAGAGATCAAAGAGAATAATAACGAGGTCAGGAAGAGTCTGAACTTCGTGGAACAGATAGTGGTAGATGACTTGGCAGAAGGCAAGAACGGAAAGAGGATTCAGACACGTTTCCCGCCGGAGCCCAACGGTTATCTGCACATCGGTCATGCCAAGGCTATAGCCCTCGACTTTGGCATTGCCAAGCAATACGGCGGTATCTGTAACCTACGTTTCGACGATACCAATCCCCAGAAGGAGGACACCGAGTATATTGAGAGTATTGAGCGTGACATCCAGTGGATGGGGTTCAAGTGGGCGAATGTGTATTATGCCAGCGACTATTTCCAGGAGCTATGGGACTTTGCCGTATGGCTCATCAAACAAGGAAGGGCATATGTAGATGAGCAGAGTGCAGAAGTGATTGCCCAGCAAAAGGGAACCACCACCTCACCCGGTACGAACAGTCCTTACCGTGACCGTCCTGTGGAAGAGAACCTCCGCCTGTTTGAATACATGAACAGTGGTGAGTGCCAGCCCGGAACCTTGGTACTGCGTGCCAAGATCGACATGGCTCATCCCAATATGCTGTTCCGCGACCCGCTCATCTACCGTGTGCTGAACATCCCCCATGTGAAGACCGGTAACAAGTGGAACGCCTACCCCATGTACGATTTCACCCATGGTCAGTGCGACTATCTTGAAGGGGTTACCCATTCACTCTGTACACTGGAATTTGTGGAGCACCGTCCCTTGTATGATCTGTTCGTGGGATGGATGAAGGAGTGGCTTGCTGCTATTGATCCTGAAAAACTGGAAAAATTAGGAAAACTAGCAAAACTAGATAATCTAGATATCTATCAGGGCCCGTGCCAGACAGAGTTCAACAAGCTGAACCTCAGCTACACGCTGATGTCGAAGCGTAACCTGCTGGCACTCGTCAACGAGCATCTCGTGAATGGATGGGACGATCCCCGCATGCCGACCGTTTGCGGTTTCCGTCGTCGTGGTTACTCACCCGAGAGTATCATCAAGTTTATCGATAAGATTGGTTATACCACCTACGACGCCCTCAACGAAATCCAGTTGCTGGAGAGTGCGGTACGTGATGATCTGAACAGTCGTGCCATCCGTGTTTCTGCTGTTCTCGATCCTGTGAAGGTCGTAATTACCAACTATCCTGAGGGTCAAGTGGAGCAGCTCACCGCTGTGAACAACCCTGAATGCGAGGAAGACGGAACTCATACCGTTGAGTTCAGCAGGGAGCTATGGATTGAACGTGATGACTTCCAGGCTGTGGCAGAGAAGAAGTTCATGCGTCTGGCTCCGGGTAAGGAAGTACGTTTGAAGAACGCCTATATCATCAAGTGCGACGAGGAACATCCTTTCGATACTGATGCAGAGGGTAACGTTACCACCATCTACTGCACCTACGATCCCGAGTCGAAGAGCGGTATGCCCGGTTCGAACCGTAAGATCAAAGGTAAGACACTCCACTGGGTGAGCTGTCTGCACGCCGTCAAGGCTGAGGTTCGCCTCTACGACCGTCTGTGGAAGGTAGAGAACCCACGTGACGAGATGGCTGCCATCCGCGAACAGCAGCAGTGTGATGCTGTTACGGCCATGCGTCAGATCATCAACCCCGACTCACTGCATGTCATCAGCAACTGCTACATCGAACCGTTTGCCGCTACCATGAAGCCGGGACAGTATCTGCAGTTCCAGCGCATCGGTTATTTCATGGCCGACCCCGATAGTACTGACGGTTGTCCGGTGTTCAACAAAACTGTAGGATTAAAGGATACTTGGGCAAAGGGTAAATGACGTACGACAACTATTTTAGCACCAAAGCGTTCAAGCAAATACTGGAAGAATTCAAGCAGTGTGAAGCTGACGGTGTACCGTTCATTGCCAGCTCATATGATTATGCTGATATCATCTTGTATTACCATCAGATAGGACAAACGGAAAAGGCTTCGGAAATCTTTGAAAAGGCCATGAAGCTCTTCCCTGACGCCTTGTCGTTAATGACGGGTAGAATCAGGATGGTTCTGACACAAGGACAGGTGGAAGAAGCCTGGAAACTGGCCGATCAGATTAAAGATAAAGAGGATCCCGAGTATAGTCATATCATTGCGGAGATCATGATCTTCGAAGGTAAGGATGAGGAGGCCGACCAATATTTGGAAGATTGGTATCAGGAACGTAAGGACGAGGAATACATGGAGGATTATGCCATGGACACAGCATGGCTGTTACTCGACCTGGGTCTGCCCGACCTGGCCTGGAAATGGCTTGACTACGTGGATGACCAAGATGAGGAGGAGTATTTGGAACTGAAGGCCAACCTCCTGACATCAGCAGGAAAGGCGGAAGAGGCTAAGAAGATTATCAACCAGTTGATTGACCGTGACCCTTACGCCATTGCCTACTGGAACCTCTTGGCTTATGCACAGTTGAAGAACGGGGAGATAGAGGATAGTATTACCAGTAGTGAATATGCCTTAGCCATCAACCCCGATGACTGTGAGGCTACCTTCAACAAGGCGAGCGCGCTGTACTCCCTTGGTAACATTGAAGAGGCACTGCACTATTACGAACGATATAGTCAACAGCTTCCACTCGATTCGAGCAGTGAGTTTCATCAGGCACTTTGCCTGTGCGAGCTTAACAGATTTGATGAAGCATTCAAGCATCTGGAAAAGGTTGAACAGATCTCAGAAAACGACTACAAGGATGAAGTGCTGTTCATCAAAGGCTTTATCTTCATGCTGGCCGAACGCTTGGACGAGGCAAAGGAGTGTTTCCTCGAATCCATTAAGATAACCGATGATGAAGCGATGCAGGCAAAAGAATATGCCATGCTGACCTACATCGCCTTACAACAGGAAGACTATGATGCTTTCGAGAAGTATATGAAGAAAGGGTCGATGTTCGACCCCAAGGGAATGGAAGATCTCTTCAGTAATTTCTTTCCTGATGACAAAAGAACAGATAAAGAATAAATACGTAATATGAACTGGATAACATCACTGCTCGGTAACCTCAACTACGGTACTGTGTTTTTCCTGATGATGCTTGAGAGTACCGTGATACCTGTACCGTCAGAACTGGTGGTCAGTCCGGCAGCCTACCATGCAGCCGGCGGCAACCTGAATATCTGGCTGGTCATCCTCTTCTCCACACTCGGGGCCGACCTCGGTGCTACCATCAACTATGTGGTGGCTTATTTCGTTGGCCGTCCCGTGGTATATAAGTTTGCCAACAGTAAGCTGGGCCATCTGTGCCTGCTGAACCAGCAGAAGGTGGAGAAGAGTGAGAAATACTTCTACGACCATGGTATGGTGGCTACGATTACCGGACGACTCATCCCTGGTATTCGTCACCTGATTTCCATTCCCGCAGGACTGGCTAAGATGCCGTACATGTGGTTCCTGCTCTACACCACCCTCGGAGCTGGTGTATGGAACTGCATTCTCGCTGCGCTGGGATGGTACCTGCATGCTATCGTACCAGAGAGTCAGCTTAACGACAAGATTATGGAATATGGCGACTACATCAAATGGACCATCATCGCGCTGGTACTCGTAGCGGTTGCCTATTTCGCCATCAAGCACTACATCAAGAATAAGAAAAAATAAGTATTAGTATATATATATTAAGGTAAGAAAGATGATAACACTGACTAACATTGCCATTCAATTCGGCAAACGCGTATTGTACAAAGATGTGAACATTAAGTTCACCAGCGGAAATATCTACGGCATCATCGGTGCCAACGGAGCAGGTAAGTCAACCCTGCTGAAAGCTATCAGTGGAGAGCTGGAGCCGAACAAAGGTTCTGTGGAACTCGGTGCAGGAGAACGTCTCTCCGTGCTCGACCAGGACCACTTCAAATTTGATGCCTTCACCGTGATGGACACGGTACTGATGGGTCACCAGCCCCTGTGGCAGAATATGAAGGATCGCGAGGCCCTCTATGCCAAGGAGGAGATGACGGAAGAAGACGGTAACCTGGCAGCCGACCTGGAGCTGAAGTTCGCTGAGATGAACGGATGGGAGGCTGAGAGCGAGGCTGCCCAGCTGTTGCAGAACCTCGGCGTGAAAGAGGAGCAGCACTACAAGACGATGGCTGAACTGTCGAACAACGAGAAGGTGCGCGTGATGCTTGCCAAGGCTTTGTTCGGACATCCTGATAACCTGTTGCTCGATGAGCCCACCAACGACCTTGACCTCGACACCGTGCAGTGGTTGGAAGAGTATCTGAGCGGTCTGGAGCAGTGCGTGCTCGTGGTATCTCACGACCGTCACTTCCTGGATGCTGTATCTACCCAGACGGTGGATATCGACTTCGGTAAGGTAACTGTATTCTCAGGTAACTATTCATTCTGGTACGAGAGTTCGCAGCTAGCCCTCCGTCAGGCACAGAACCAAAAGCTGAAGGCTGAGGAGAAACGTAAGCAGCTGGAAGAGTTCATCCGTCGTTTCTCGGCTAACGTGGCAAAATCCAAGCAGACCACCTCACGCAAGAAGATGCTCGAGAAGCTGAACGTTGAGGAAATCCGTCCGTCAAGCAGAAAATACCCGGGCATCATCTTCCAAATGGACCGAGAGCCGGGTAACCAGATTCTTGAGGTGGAAGGACTGAAGGCTGTGGATACCGACGGTACCGTACTCTTCGACAACGTATCGTTCAATATCGAGAAAGGTCAGAAGACCGTGTTCCTCTCACATAACCCGAAAGCCATGACTGCCCTCTTCGAGATCATCAACGGTAACCGCGAGGCTGATGGCGGAACCTTTAAGTGGGGTGTGACCATCACAACGGCCTACCTGCCGCTCGACAATACCGAGTTCTTCAAGAGCGACCTGAACCTCGTTGACTGGCTGTCACAATACGGCGTGGGTAATGAGGTTACCATGAAGGGATATTTAGGTCGTATGCTCTTCAAGCAGGAAGAGGTAGAGAAGAAAGTAAATGTGCTCTCTGGTGGTGAGAAGATGCGTTGTATGATTGCCCGTATGCAGCTGAAGAACGCCAACTGTCTGATTCTCGATACACCCACCAACCACCTCGACCTCGAATCGATCCAGGCATTTAACAACAACCTCGTCCAGTTCAAGGGTAATATTCTCTTTGCTTCGCACGACCATGAGTTTATCAACACCGTGGCCGACCGTATCATCGAGCTCACACCGAAGGGCACCATCGACAAACTGATGACCTACGATGACTATATCTACGATTCGGCCATCAAGGAGCAGAAGGCAAAGCTTTACAGTTAACCCCAATAGAACAGAAGATTTGGCATGATATTTGCTGCTTTGTTAGCAGGAATATAAAACATTGTTATTATGGCAAAAGATATTAACATCGAAGAAGAAGAAATAAACGAGGACGTTAGCGAAACTAACGAAACCAACGAAATGAACGAAGCTAGTGAAACTAGTGATACTAGTAGTTCTAGTGATTCTAGCGAAACTAGTGATACTAGTAATTCTAGTGAAACTAGTGATTCCAGCGAAACCGAGCTTTCTCCCTTAGAAAAAGCTGAGAAAGAGATTGAACAGCTCAAAGACCAGTACCTGCGTGCTCGTGCTGAGTTCGAGAACTACCGCAAACGTACCATCAAGGAGAAGGCAGAGCTGATTCTCAATGGTGGCGAGAAGACCATCACGGCCATCCTACCCGTGCTTGACGATTTCGAACGTGCTTTGGCTGATACAACCGAAGACCCGGAGGCCATCAAGCAAGGTATGGAGCTGATCTTCCACAAATTTGTCAAGACCTTGGAAGGTCTGGGCGTGAAGAAGATCGAGACCGAGGAGAAACCGTTTGACGTTGACTACCACGAGGCCATCGCTATGGTTCCTGGTATGGGAGACGATAAGAAAGGAATGGTGATTGACTGCGTGCAGACCGGTTATATGCTGAACGACAAAGTGATTCGCCATGCCAAAGTGGCAGTAGGACAGTAAATAGTTCATAGTTCATAGTTCAAAGTTCATAGTTCAAAGTTTCAATGGCAAAGAGAGACTACTACGAAGTGCTGGGCGTTGACAAGAACGCCAGTGAGGAAGACATCAAGAAAGCCTATCGCAAGATAGCCATCAAATACCATCCAGACAGGAATCCAGGCAGTAAGGAGGCGGAAGAGAAGTTCAAGGAGGCTGCAGAAGCCTACGATGTGCTCCACGATCCGCAGAAACGTCAGCAATATGACCAGTTCGGCTTCGACGGTCCGATGGGCGGCTTCGGCGGCTTCAACGGCGGTGGATTCTCCATGGATGATATCTTCTCCATGTTCGGTGATGTGTTTGGCGGACGTGGTGGTTTCTCTGGCTTCAGTGGCTTTGGTGGCGGTGGTCGTCAACCGGCTCAGCACCGTGGATCCGACCTTCGTCTGAAGGTTCGCCTCTCCCTGCAAGAGGTGGCAACAGGTGTCACCAAGAAGTTCAAGGTAAGGAAAGACGTTACCTGTTCGCATTGTCATGGTTCGGGTGCTGAAGATGGAAGCGGTACAGAGACCTGCCCCACCTGTCATGGTAGTGGTGTGGTGACACGCACCACCCAGAGTCTGTTCGGTATGATGCAGACCCAGAGCGTTTGTCCTACCTGTCAGGGCGAAGGTAAGATCATCAAGAACAAATGTCATGAGTGTCACGGCACCGGAATCGTGAAAGGCGATGAGGTGGTGGAAATCAAGATTCCCGCAGGCGTGGCAGAAGGTATGGTGGTGAATGTACCAGGCAAAGGTAATGCAGCCATCCACAACGGTATTCCAGGTAACATCCAGGTATTCATCGAGGAAGAACCCAACAGCACCTTCGTACGCGATGGCAGTAACCTGATTTACAACCTGTTGCTCGACTTCCCCACGGCTGCCTTAGGCGGTACGGCCGAGATTCCTACGGTTGACGGCTCGAAGGTGAAGATCAAGATAGAGCCTGGTACGCAACCTGGTAAGACATTGCGTTTGCGCGACAAAGGTTTGCGTGAGGTGCAGGGCTACGGTCGCGACACCGGCGATCTCATCGTGAACATCAGTATCTACGTACCCAAGGAGCTCTCCAAGGACGAGAAGAAGGCCCTTGAGGAGATGCAGAAGAGCGATCACTTCAAAGGTGACAACGACACCCGCAAGAGCATTTTCGAGAAATTCCGTAATTACTTCAGTTGATGATGACCTACGAGGAAACGGTTGAATACCTGTTCCACGTCACACCTGTCTTTGAGAAGACGGGCGCGAGTGCTTACAAGGAAGGACTGAGCAACACCCATGCCTTGGACGAGCACTTCGGTCATCCGCATCGTCAATTCAAAACCATCCATGTAGCGGGCACGAACGGTAAGGGTTCTTGTTCCCATACCCTCGCTGCCATCTTGCAATCTGCAGGCTACAAGGTTGGTTTATACACCTCTCCACATCTTGTAGATTTCCGTGAACGAATCCGCGTTAACGGACAGTGTGTCAGCAAAGAATACGTTGTTGACTTTGTTGAGCAAGAGCGTTCATTCTTTGAACCCCTTCACCCATCCTTCTTCGAACTTACCACTGCCATGGCCTTCAAATACTTCGCCGTACAAGCAGTAGATATCGCGGTGATTGAGGTTGGACTTGGCGGTCGTTTGGATTGCACGAACATCATCACACCTGTGCTCTCCATCATCACCAACATCAGTTTCGACCACACCCAGTTCCTGGGTAACACCTTGGCAAAGATTGCTGGCGAGAAAGCAGGAATCATCAAGAAAGACGTGCCCGTGGTGATTGGCGAGACCACCCCCGAGACCTTACCCGTTTTCCAGAAGAAAGCCGCTGCAAAGGGCGCCCCACTCCACTTGGCTGAGGCGTTTGAGGTGGCGCACGACTACGATTTCGAGTTGAAAGGACTCTATCAGCAGAAGAACAAACAAACCATCTTGTGCGCTGTCAACTGCCTGAAAGACGTGTTCATCATCCCCGAGGAAGCTATTAAGAAAGGTATGGCACACGTATGTGAGCTGACGGGTCTTACCGGTCGTTGGCAAACGTTGCAAACCCGTCCGCTGGTAATTTGCGACACCGGTCATAACGTGGGCGGCTGGCAATATCTCGCCGAGCAGATCAAGGCACAGACGTGTAAAACCCTCCGCATTGTCTTCGGTATGGTTGACGACAAAGACATCAATACCGTTATGCAGCTGCTTCCCAAGCAGGCTGTGTATTATTTCACCCAGGCTTCCTCACATCGAGCCATTCCTGTCGACAAAGTACAGGAGAAAGCCCAGACTCACCAGCTGGAAGGAACGACCTTCTCAAACGTCAAAGACGCTTACCAGCAAGCGCTTTCAGATGCCCACCCAGACGATTTCATCTTCGTTGGCGGAAGCAGCTATCTGGTGGCTGATCTACTGACAGATTTCACCTATTAGGTGTTTTTAACATTCACTTTGTATTATTTTATCGCGTTTCGTTTGCTTTTCTCGTTTTTATTTCGTTACTTTGCAACTAAGTAAAGTTTATAAACTAAAAACTTAGATATTATGAGCACTACCGAAACGCAGAATTTGTGTGGCCTGAAAAAAGAAGATTTTCAGACCACGTTAAACGGAAAGAATACGAATCTGTACATCCTGAAAAACAGTCAGGGGTATGAAGTAGCCATCACGAATTACGGAGGCGCAGTTGTTGCCATCATGGTGCCCGACAAGAACGGGAATGTGGCCAACGTCATTCAGGGTTACGACAACATCAAGGACATCATTAACACACCCGAGCCTTACCGCTCCACCCTTATTGGTCGTTACGGCAACCGCATCAAGGACGGTAAGTTCACCCTCAACGGGAAAGAGTACAACCTGGCCATCAACAATGCCCCCAACGCCCTTCACGGCGGTCCTGCTGGCTTCCACGCCCAGGTATGGGATGCGTTCCAGATGAGCGACAACACCCTTGTACTGAACTATGTATCCCCTTATCTGGAGGAAGGTTTCACCGGAGAGATGAAGGTCACCGTGGTTTATTCATTCAGCGACGATAACGAATTGGTTATCGGCTACATGGCTACCACCAACAAGAAGACCATCATCAACCTCACCAACCACGGTTATTTCTCATTGGCAGGCATCGCCGAACCTACACCGACCGTTGACGACCTGATTTGCGAGATCAATGCCGACTTCTTCATCCCCGTTGACAATACATGTATTCCTACGGGTGAGATCCTCAAGGTGGAGGGAACACCGTTCGATTTCCGCAAGCCGAAGGCTGTGGGACAGGATATTGATGCCGACAATGAGCAGATCAAGAATGGTAATGGCTACGACCACTGCTATGTACTGAACAAGAAGGAAGAAGGTGAACTGAGCTTTGCCGCCCGCATCACAGAGCCCAATAGTGGCCGAACCATGGAGGTTTATACCACTGAGCCCGGTATGCAGTTCTATTCCGACAATTGGGGAACAGGTCAGAAAGGTCAGCATGGTGCTACCTTCCCGCGCCGCAGCGCCGTTTGCTTTGAGGCACAGCACTTCCCCGACAGTCCGAACCGTCCTTACTTCCCCTCTGTTGTTATCCGTCCAGGACAGCAGTACAAGCAGAAGACGATCTATAAGTTCGGCGTCGTTCGCTAACCCCTTTCCGACAATCTTCTAAAAAGATACAAGCTTATGATGAAAATTGATCATGTAAGAAGTCGCTTCGTGAAGCACTTCGATGGTTTGACCGGTAACGTCTATTCGTCACCGGGTCGTATTAACCTGATTGGTGAGCATACCGATTACAACGGTGGTTTCGTATTCCCAGGTGCCGTAGATTGCGGTATTATGGCTGAGATGCGTGCCAATGGCACCGAAGACACCGTGATGGCTTATGCTATCGATCTGAAGGACCGTGTTGATTTCAAGCTCAGCGACCCGAAGGGGCCGAAAGCCAGCTGGGCACGCTATATCTACGGCATTGCCAAAGAGATGCAGAAGTTAGGTGTTCCCGTAAAGGGTTTCAACATCGCCTTCTCAGGTGATGTGCCTCTGGGAGCTGGTATGTCTTCCTCTGCTGCCATGGAGAGCTGCTTCGCCTTCGGTTTGAACGATATCTTCGGCGACAACAAGGTGAGTCTGTGGGACATGGCCTTGGCTGGTCAGGCCACCGAGCATAACTACTGCGGCGTGAACTGCGGCATCATGGACCAGTTCGCCAGCGTGTTCGGACAGGCTGGTAAGCTGATGCGTCTCGACTGCCGTAGCAGGGAGTTCGAGTACTTCCCCTTCGACCCGAAGGGCTATAAGCTCGTTCTGCTGAACTCTTGCGTAAAGCATGAGTTGGCCGGATCGCCCTATAACGACCGCCGTCGTTCTTGCGAGAACGTGGTGAAGGCCATTGCTGCCAAGCATCCCGAAGGCAAATTCGAGACTTTGCGCGACTGTACTTGGGAGCAGCTCGATGAGGTGCGTGCTGAGGTAGGCGAAGAAGACTACAAGCGTGCTCACTTCGTTTTGGGCGAGAAAGACCGTGTGTTGGCTGTTTGCGACGCACTGGTGGCTGGTGACTACGAGACCGTTGGAAAGAAGATGTACGAGACTCACGAGGGCTTGTCGAAAGAGTATGAAGTATCGTGCGAGGAACTCGACTTCCTGAACGAGGTAGCCAAGGAGAATGGCGTGACAGGTAGTCGTATCATGGGTGGCGGCTTCGGCGGCTGCACCATCAACCTTGTCAAGGACGAACTGTACGACAAGTTCATTGCTGATGCCCGTGCTAAGTACCGTGCTAAGTTCAACCGTGACCTGAAGGTTTACGACGTGGTGATTGGCGACGGTGCACGCAAGCTTTGCTAATATTTAGAAGCAAGAAGCAAGAAGCAAGAGGTTAGAAGTAAGAGGTTACTCCATGCTTCTCTTCGAATCATTAATAAGTAAGGGCGGATCGTTTGATCCGCCCTTACCTTTTTATATATAGGATGTTATTCTCCTAACAAATCCCAGAGCATATCCTGCATCTTTGCTTCAGAATTTGTCGGGTTCTGTAAGTCTTGCAAAAGCTCAACAGACGACATCTCCATCAGGTGCTGAATCACCACCACTTTTACCTTAATCTCAGGTTTGCTATATTTTTTCATGTTATTTGCTTTTTAAAGTGAATAATAGTGTCTTGAACTCTCTTATGGAAGTAGTTACTTCACCACCTTCTTACCGTTGATGATATAAACACCCTTCTGCTGAGCATTCTTCACACGGATACCACCGATGGTGTAGATTTCAATGTTTTCGTTCTGAGCCTTCACCTCGTTAATAGCAGTAGTTCCGCTGAAATCGATAAAGATCTTTGCACCAGAAGCCGCATCAACAGGCAGATAAGCCTTTCTTGCAGGGAATGTACCTGCATTACTAAGATGGAAAGCACCATCCTTCAAGATGTAAGCTTCACCTTTAGCAATATCTTTTTCCTTCAAAGTACCCACCAACATGTTTCCAGATAATGCATTTCCCTTCTCGCCATAAGCGTATGCGATATTAACCGTACCGCTGCCTTCGACGAGCAAGCCTGTACCCGATTCAATAATACCGGCTTCTACCTTCTGTACTAATGCCTTGTCTTTACCAACCTGTGTTACGATATACACGTTCTGATCCTCTATTTCAATCGGATAAGGAGAGCAGAAGGTAGCCAAACCGCTTGCTGGCATCTCCAGAGAAGCACTTGCTTTAACAAGGTAGCAATCCTTTAACTCCAACTTAGTATTCTTGTCTTTATCAACATATTTCTGCAACTTACCCAAGAAGGTTACTTGATCTCCTTCCACAAACAAATCCAAGTCGTCATCCCCCGTAAACTTCTCATTATCAAGACCTAGACCATGATAGACAAATAGTTTGGCCTCACCGTCTTTGGTGTCAGAAAGATACAGATCAACAGTTCCAGTGAATTTACCTTCATATCCATTATCATAGTTGGGGGCACCAACAACATAACCTGTTACCTGGTAATAATCAAATGCTGTTTGATTGTCAGCCAACGCGTCTATAACTTCCAAAGCCTCAGTTACATTCACCTCGAATGTCTCAGGATCTGCACCATCTTCATAATCCTCAAAGTAGGCGTTTGCTACCTGTATCTGATCCTTTGCTGCATAATAACCACGGTTTCCAATGATAGTAATATAACCACCGTTCTTAATTCCATACTTTCCTACAAGTTCCTGGAATTTTTTCTTATCCCCTCCCTTTTCACTAAGCACACCATATACATAGACAGAACCGGTTTTATCTACAAGGTCGAAGTTTCCATACTTATCACCATCTTTCAGGTTCGTTACCATACCTCTCAGGCGATACCATTCAGTAGTGCTTACAGGTTCAGCTATGAAATCTTCAACGGTTATATTCTGAATTGTAGGTTCAGGGGTTTGACCCTTTTCCAAATCCACGAAATAAGCATTCGTTACCTCATCAGTTATCACATCATCTTTAATATGTGTATAGCGATTACCTATAATGGTAAGGATATCACCCTCCTCAATACCAAGTTTAGTAAACGATCCACTCTGTTGACCACCTTTTTGCTCTGCCAAACCATAGACATAAACGGAACCGCTCGCATCCTCCAAATAGAAGTTACCATATTGCTTATTCTTGATCTCCCCAACGGTACCTGTCAACTGATACCAGACATCCTCGCTGTCTTCAGCCTCAAGGAATTTAGCAATCGTCACTTCACGTATGTCATCATTGCCAACTTCACCATTGATAACAATACTCTTCAATTGGGTACTACCTGCTTCTGCTGGAATATAGAAAACAACCTCATTTGCACTACCAGTCCAGACATTTCCTTCCAACTCACCATCATTGGAGTTGGTTGCAAGAGTGAATTTTCCACCATGATTGAATATAATCGTCTCGATTCCGCTACCGGAAATCGTTATTGTACCAGAATAAATACGAAGGCGAGGCGTGTTATTCCAGATACAATTAGCGTTCTTTTCTGGATCATCACCAACAGAAACAGTTACTGTGTAACCATCAATTGCAATCGATTTAGCATCATTAATGATTGCTCCAATGCCTTCACTATCAAATGTGACGGTCGGGAACAAGGTTGCATAATCTTCTTCAAAATCAAATGTCACTTGTGCACTCGCAGTCAAACCAACGAATGCCAATAAGGCGATAAGCCCATAGCGTAGTTTTTTGTACATAAGCTTTTAGTGTTTAAGTTATTAATAATAAATTGATAAGTTAATTCTCTTCAAGTAATTCTTTTATCGCAGCGCAGGTCTGTCAAAAGGTATTTTACTACTATGTTGCAAAGTTACAAAATATATCTGAAACGACCAAAAAACAAGGGGGCGTAGCGTGCAAAATTCTGTTAAGATTTCAAAGAAATACTGTTAAACTAAACAAAGATGTACTTTGTGACTTTTGACTTTGTGACATTAAGGAGGTTCATTAGGTGCGGAAATAGTCGGAGTAAAATTTTATTATTATATAATAATATAATAATAACTCATAATAATAGCCTTCTGCACTTTCCCAAGGTACTTATTGTCACAAATTCACATGTCACAAAGGCACATATTGTACTGAAAAGGTTGACTCGAACAACGGAAATGGTTGACCCTTTTCCTGAAAAGGATGACTCCTCACTCCTCGTAAATGCCGCGCTCTCTATGAGCGAGAACGTCATTCACTGGGAGTAAATGCCGTGCTTAGTATCTTTTAACAGAAAACAGGTGCTTTGTTAACGGATTTTTGCACCCTACAGGGGGTGGTTTTTTGGTTGTCTAAAAAAAACGATGTACCTTTGCGAAGAATTATCAACTATGTCGAATCATTATCAAAAATAACGTATGAAAAGAACGATCACATTGCTTATGGCAACCGTCTGGATGGGATGCGCAACCCTGTTTGCCGCCAACCAGAACATCAAGGAATTAGGAGAATCGAAGTATCTCATCGAAGTGGGCGACCTGTCGATGGTGGTCAACGCAGCTACTGGAGGTAAGATCCTTTCGTTCAAGTACAAGGACCAGGAAGTGATCTCGCAGTTGAACAGACCCGAGCAGTTTGGCAGCACCTTCTGGACCAGTCCGCAGAAAGAATGGAACTGGCCACCGGTACAGGAATACGACAAGCGCCCGTATAAGGCCGAGCTGAAGGACGATAAGCTGGTGCTTACCAGCGAGGTGTCTTCCCGACTGGGTTTCCGCATTGGTAAGGAGTTCACCGTGGATGCAAAGCGTAAAGCCATTGTTGTCACCTACTCCATCAAGAACGAGAGCAACCAGACCAAGAAGGTAGCCCCTTGGGAGATCACCCGTGTAGCCAACGAAGGACAGATCTTCTTCGATGCACCCTTGGAGGGTATTACACCTGCCGGACTGATGACGTTCGAGAAGAAAGACGGTGCTGTATGGTATCAGACCGACGAGACCAACGCGAACCGTAAGATCAATGCCGATGGTAAGGGTTGGCTGGCCTACACGAACGGAAGTCTGTTGCTGGTGAAGAAATTCAAGGACCTCGATATCTCACAGCCCGCTCCCGAGGAGGCAGAGATCCAGGTGTATGTGAACCGCGGCAAGACCTATATCGAACTGGAGAGTCAAGGTGCCTACACCACACTTGAGCCAGGACAATCCCTTGTATGGCCCGTGAAATGGTACCTCCTTCCTTGCGACGGCATGGCTGCCAAGAAGATGGTGAAGAAGGTGAAGAAGTTGAAGTAAGGGGGAGGCCACCCCAAAGGGTGGCCTTCGAGGAAGGAGGAAGGACGAAGGAGGAAGGAGAAATGATTTGTGGAGTGAGGAGTGTGGAGTGAGGAGTGAGAATACCACTAAATCTCGGAGGCGCGGGGGCGCGGGGGTGCGGTGGCGCGAGATTACCACTAAGGTTTCGTAATATCGTTATCACTTAATCACGACATCACGACATCTCGCGCCAGCGACCTGGCGTAAGCCGAAAAAAAAGATAAGCCGCCCCTTTGATGGGGCGAGCTTACCTTAATGAACGAGCGACGAGGAGGAGCGGTTAAGCCTTCCCATATAGGGGAAGGTTTGGTTAGGGTGGATGTTTCTTTTGCCTCTTTTCTTTGCGCCAAAGAAAAAGAGGAAGTAAAAGTTTGTTTCTTTACAAAGAAAGAACGTGGTTAAAAAGTGTCAAAAATACACTTTGAACAGCATTTTATGTTGTAAAACATACTAATGAAAGATACAACCTATTGAATTTATGTGTAATTTTACACCCAAATTCAATTCATTTCTAAACAATCACATTATGAAAGCTTTAAAAAGAATGCTCATGGGAGCCGGAATGGCAGCCATTCTGCTCTCTGCCTGTTCAGGCAACGACTCAAAATTAACCGTTTCGGGACTGAATCCCGCAGCCTTTGACACCACCATCAATGAGAAGCCCGTAAAGCTCTACACATTGAAGAACCACAACGGTATGGAGGTGTGCATCACTAACTTTGGTGGACGTATCGTTTCTCTGATGGTTCCCGACAAGGACAACAACCTTCAGGACGTGGTACTGGGTTATGACAACGTGGCTCAGTATGCCGACTCTGTGAACTCTCCCAGCGACTTCGGTGCCTCCATCGGTCGTTACGCTAACCGCATCAAGAACGGTTTGATTACCATCGACGGTAAGACCATCCAGTTGCCACGCAACAACTTCGGTCACTGTCTGCACGGCGGTTTCTCAGGCTGGCAGTATCAGGTATATGATGCCGTACAGTCGAACGACTCTACCTTGGTGCTGACCATGAACTCTCCCGACGGCGATAACAACTTCCCCGGAAACGTGAAAGCCGACGTGACCTTCATCGTTCGCAGCAACAACAGTATCGACATCTCTTATACCGCCACAACCGACCAGAAGACGGTGATCAATATGACCAACCACTCATACTTCAACCTCAATGGCGATCCTAACGAGACCATCGAGAACCACATCCTGCATGTGAACTCTTACTACTATACTCCAACCGATGATACTTACATGACCACTGGTGACACCGCTTGGGTGAAGGGTACTCCGATGGACTTCATGGAGCCCGTGGAAGTGGGTAAGAACGTGAACAACTTCGACTACAAGGCCATTAAGAACGCCAACGGTTTCGACCACAACTGGTGTCTCGCCTCCTATCACGACGGTAAAGGTAACGAGAAGCAGCTGGCCGCCAGTCTGTACTCTCCCAAAACAGGTATCATGCTCGAGGTCTATACCAACGAGCCGGGTATCCAGGTGTACTCAGGTAACTTCCTCGAAGGAAAGGTTGCCGGTAAGAAGGGCATCAAGTACCAGAAGCACGCAGGTATCTGTCTGGAGACACAGAAGTATCCCGACACCCCCAACAAGCCCAAGTGGCCCTCTGCTTTCCTGAACCCGGGTGAGAAATACTACTCACACTGTATCTTCAAGTTCGGTGTTGTAAAGCAGTAAGCCTACAAGACTATTACACATTATTAATAATATAACTTATAACAATCAGAAAACATGCAACTATTAGACTGGATCGTCATCGGTGTATTCTGTTGCGCACTGATCGGCATCGTTATTTGGGTCGTTAGTCAGAAAAACGACAATTCAGCAGACTATTTCTTGGGAGGCAAGGACGCGACATGGATCGCTATCGGTGCTTCTATCTTCGCTTCGAACATCGGTTCGGAACACCTCATCGGACTCGCCGGTGCCGGTGCTTCATCAGGTATGGCCATGGCACATTGGGAGATTCAAGGCTGGCTTATCTTGCTCCTCGGTTGGGTATTCGTACCGTTCTACACACGCTCTATGGTTTATACCATGCCTGAGTTCCTGGAGCGCCGCTACAACAAGGAAAGCCGCACCATCCTGTCGGTGATCTCTTTGATCAGCTACGTGCTGACCAAGGTGGCCGTAACAGTATATGCTGGCGGACTCGTGTTCCAGCAGGTGTTCGGTATCAAGGAGCTGTGGGGCATCGACTTCTTCTGGATCGCTGCCATCGGACTGGTGGTCATCACTGCCCTCTATACCGTCTTCGGTGGTATGAAATCCGTGCTCTACACCTCTGTGCTGCAGACTCCTATCCTGCTGCTCGGTTCACTCATCATCCTGGTACTGGGTCTGAAGGCCCTCGGCGGCTGGGATCAGATGATGGCTGCCTGCTCTATCCAGACCGTGAATGAGTATGGTGACCACATGACCGACCTGATGCGCGACTTGCGTGATCCTGACTATCCTTGGCTCGGTGCCCTCGTCGGCTCTGCCGTGATTGGTTTCTGGTACTGGTGTACCGATCAGTATATCGTACAGCGTGTGCTCTCCGGAAAGAATGAGAAGGAAAGTCGTCGTGGTACCATCTTCGGTGCTTACCTGAAGCTGTTGCCCGTGTTCCTCTTCCTGATTCCCGGTATGATCGCATACGCTCTGAGCACAAAGGGTATTGCCATGCCCAGCGGTGAGGTATTCTCACTGTCAACACCCGACGCAGCCTTCCCCACCCTCGTGGCTAAGCTGCTGCCCGCCGGTGTGAAGGGTCTGGTGGTTTGCGGTATCCTCGCAGCCCTGATGTCTTCACTGGCTTCACTGTTCAACTCTTCAGCCATGCTGTTCACCATCGACTTCTGGAAGCGCCTGAAGCCGCAGACCTCTGAGAAGAGTCTGGTGCGCATCGGACAGACCGCTACCGTGGTTATCGTGATCCTCGGTATCCTCTGGATCCCCATCATGCGTTCAGTTGGTAACGTACTTTACAACTACCTGCAGGACGTACAGTCTGTGCTGGCTCCGGGTATCGCCGCAGCCTTCCTGCTGGGTATCTGCTGGAAACGTGCTTCTGCCAAGGGTGGTATGTGGGGCTTGCTCTCAGGTATCATCATCGGTCTGACACGTCTCGGCGCCAAGGTATATTACAGTAACACACCTGATGCAGCCAGCAGCTGGTTCAAGGCTGTGTTCTACGACTTCAACTGGCTCTACTTCTGCGGTGTCATGCTCATCGTATGCTGTCTGATCGTTATCATCGTCAGTCTGAACACCGAGTCTCCTTCAAAGGAGAAGATCCAGGGTCTGGTATTCGGTACAGCTACTCCCGAGCAGAAGGCTGCCACCCGTGCAAGCTGGAACGGTTGGGATGTGTTCCACACATGTGTTATTCTTGCTATCACCGTTGCATTCTACATCTATTTCTGGTAATCCAAGAAGAAAGATATGACAACCTATTACGGTGATCATAATAAAGCATTTGTAGCTGTTGACTGTATCGTCTTTGGTTTCGACAACAACAAGCTGAAGCTGTTGATGGGAAGACGAAAGATGGATCCAGGACGCGGCGAATGGTCACTCTACGGTGGCTTCGTCAACCCTGATGAGAGTGTTGACGAGGCCGCCCATAGGGTACTGTTCGAGCTAACGGGTCTGAAGCACATCTACATGAAACAGGTAGCCACCTTCGGGGCCGTTGACCGCGACCCGGGTGAACGCGTGATTTCCATAGCCTACTGCGCTCTGATCAACGTGAAGGACTATGACAACAAGCTGCTGAAAGAGCACGGCGTGGAATGGGTGGAACTGGGTAAGATGCCCAAGCTCTACTCCGACCATAATGAGATGGTGAAGAAAGCCGTTACCATGCTGCGCAGACGCATCAGTAGCGAGCCGCTGAGCTTCAACCTCCTACCCGACCTCTTCACGCTGACTCAGTTGCAGCTGGTATATGAGGCCGTTCTCGGCGAGGAGATCGACAAGCGCAACTTCCGCAAACGCATCAAGCAGATCGACTTCATCGAAAAGACGGAGCTGATCGACAAGGTGACATCTAAGCGCGGGGCTGCCCTCTATCGTTTCAACAAACGCATGTATATGGAGGAACCGAGTTTCAAACTTAAGTAATTCGTTATAAAGAAATGTTAGAAGAACTCAAAGAAAAGGTATTTAAGGCCAATCTCGACTTGGTAAAACAAGGATTGGTGATTTTCACTTGGGGAAATGTGAGCGGTATCGACCGTGAGAAGGGTTTGGTGGTGATCAAGCCATCGGGCGTAAGCTACGATGAGATGAAGGCCAGCGACATGGTTGTGGTGGATCTGGAAACCGGTAAGGTGGTTGAAGGCGATCTGAATCCTTCCAGCGACACACCTACTCACCTTGTCTTGTATAAGGCATTCCCCAACATCCAGGGAGTGGTGCATACACATAGCACCTATGCCACGGCTTTTGCTCAGGCCGGACGCGACATTCCCAACATCGGAACCACACATGCCGACTATTTCTACAAGGATATTCCCTGTACACGCGACATGACCGAGGAAGAGGTAAAAGGACAGTATGAACTGGAGACGGGTAACGTGATCGTTGATGAGATCCTGAATATCCGCAAGATCAATCCGGATCATACCCCTGCTGTATTGGTAAAGAACCACGGTCCGTTCTCATGGGGCACATCTCCCGACAATGCGGTATATAACGCCAAGGTGATGGAGCAATGTGCAAAAATGGCCTTTGTGGCTTTCTCTGTAAATCCCGACCTGACCATGAACCCGCTGCTCATCGAGAAGCATTACTCCCGAAAACACGGACCGAACGCATACTATGGTCAGAAAAAGAAGTAAACAATAAAGCAATCATTAAACTCAAGACCCATACCCCTGTTTGGTCTTCCCCCTTTTATAGGGGGATTTGAGGGGGGCTACATTATGTTTAAGGATTTAGAAGTTTGGTGGGTAACTGGTGCACAGTTACTATATGGAGGTGACGCAGTCGTTGCTGTTGACGGTCACTCCAAGGAGATGGTGGAAGGCTTGAACGCCAGTGGCATCATCCCTATCAAAGTAGTATATAAAGGTACGGCCAACAGCTCCAAGGAAGTGGAGGAAGTGATGAAGGCCGCTAACAACGATGCGAAGTGCGTAGGTATTATCACTTGGATGCACACGTTCTCTCCCGCAAAGATGTGGATCAAGGGTCTGCAGGCACTGCAGAAGCCACTGCTCCACTTCCATACGCAGTATAACGCTGAGATTCCCTGGGATAAGATCGACATGGACTTCATGAACCTGAACCAGAGTGCTCACGGCGATATCGAGTTCGGACATATCTGCACCCGTATGCGCGTTCCCCGTAAGGTGGTCTGCGGCTACTGGAAGGAAGAAGAGGTTCAGAAGAAGATCGCTATCTGGGCTCGTGTTGCTGCCGGTGTGGCTGATGCCAAGAACGTACGATGCTTGATGTTCGGTATGAACATGAACAACGTAGCCGTGACCGATGGCGACCGTGTGGAGTTCGAGCAGCGCCTGGGTTATCACGTGGACTACTACCCCGTGAGCTCACTGATGGAGTATTTCAAGAAGGTGACCGACAAGGAAGCTGATGAATTGGTTGAGGAATACAAGAAGCTCTACACCATCAAGATCGATGAGAGCGGAGAAGAAGTATATTGGGAGAAGGTGAAGAACGCTGCCAAGGCTGAGATCGCCCTGCGCCGCGTACTGAAGGATGAGGGTGCCACCGCCTTCACCACAAACTTCGACGACCTGGGTGATGCTGACATCGACGATCCGAACTTCGTGGGCTTCGACCAGATTCCGGGTCTGGCTTCACAGCGCCTGATGGAAGAAGGTTATGGCTTCGGTGCCGAGGGTGACTGGAAGACGGCTTGCTTGTATCGCTCACTGTGGGTGATCCAGCAGGGAATGCCTACTGGTTGCTCGTTCCTCGAGGACTACACCCTGAACTTCGCTGGCGACCGCAGCTCTTGTCTGCAGAGCCACATGCTCGAGATCTGTCCGCTCATCGCTACCGACAAACCGAAACTGGAGGTTCACTTCTTAGGTATTGGTATCCGCAAGCAGCAGACAGCCCGTCTGGTGTTCACCTCAAAGACCGGTCGTGGTATCAAGGCTACCGTGGTTGACCTGGGTAACCGTTTCCGTCTGATTTCTCAGGAGGTGGAGTGCATCGAGCCGAAACCCATGCCGAACCTGCCTGTGGCTTCTGCCCTTTGGGTTCCGCAGCCCACATTTGAGATCGGTGCAGGTGCTTGGATCCTCGCTGGCGGTACTCACCACAGCGCCTTCTCGTACGACATTACCGAGGAGTACTGGGATGACTTCGCTGAGATGACTGGCATTGAGTATGTACGTATCAACAAGAATACGAACATCGCCGACTTCAAGCAGACGCTCCGCAACAACGAAGTGTATTTCATGCTGAACAAAGCACTGAAATAATTGACAATTGATCATTGAAAATTGACAATTATGACAGCAAAACAAACTATCGAAGCAGGTAAAGCCATTCTCGGTATTGAGTTTGGCTCTACCCGCATTAAGGCGGTCCTCATTGACGAGGAGAATAAGCCTATTGCACAAGGTAGTCACGAGTGGGAGAACCAGCTGGTTGACGGTCTGTGGACCTACTCTATCGAGGCCATCTGGTACGGACTGCAGGATTGCTACGCCGACCTTCGCAAGGATGTGATGAAGCAGTATGACTGCGAGATCGAATCACTTGCCGCCATCGGCTTCTCCGCCATGATGCACGGCTATATGGCTTTCAACGAGAAAGAGGAGATTCTCGTACCCTTCCGCACCTGGCGTAACACCAATACCGGAAAGGCTGCTGCCGAGCTCTCCCAGCTCTTCAACTACAACATCCCGCTGCGCTGGAGTATTTCTCATCTCTATCAGTGCATCCTCGAGGATAACGAGCATGTAAAAGACATCAAGTACCTCACCACCCTGGCAGGCTATGTGCACTGGCAGGTAACAGGACAATTCGTGTTAGGTGTTGGCGATGCTTCGGGTATGATTCCCGTGGATCCCAAGACCAAGACGTATGATGCTACCATGGTGGAGAAATTCGACAAACTCGTAGCTCCCAAGGGCTACCCCTGGAAATTGCTCGACATCCTGCCTAAATCACTGAACGCAGGTGAGAACGCAGGAGTTTTGAGTGCTGAGGGTGCCAAGAAGATCGACGTATCCGGTCATCTGAAGGCAGGTATCCCTGTTTGTCCTCCTGAAGGCGATGCAGGTACGGGTATGGTAGCTACCAATGCCGTGAAGCAGCGTACAGGTAATGTTTCTGCAGGAACCTCTTCATTCTCAATGATCGTACTGGAGAAGGAACTCTCCAAGCCTTATGAGATGATCGACATGGTAACTACGCCCGACGGCTCATTGGTAGCCATGGTACACTGTAACAACTGTACCAGCGATATCAATGCGTGGGTTGGTCTTTTCAAGGAGTATCAGCAACTGTTAGGTGTGCCCGTTGACATGAACGAGCTCTATGGTAAGCTGTTCAACAAAGCCCTTGAGGGCGATACCGACTGCGGTGGTCTGATGGCCTATAACTATGTCAGTGGTGAGCCTGTAACAGGACTGGCTGACGGTCGTCCACTCTTCGTGCGCTCTGCCAACGACAAGTTCAACCTGGCCAACTTCATGCGTGCCCAGCTCTATGGTGCTATCGGTGTGTTGAAGATCGGTAATGACATCCTGTTCAAGGACGAGATGATTCGCGTGGACCGTATCACGGGTCATGGCGGTTATTTCAAGACAGCAGGTGTGGGTCAGCGCATGCTGGCTGCCGCTCTGAACAGTCCTATCAGCGTGATGGAGACTGCAGGTGAAGGTGGTGCATGGGGTATTGCCCTGTTGGCCGGTTACCTGATCAACCAGAACGGCAAGAACCTCGCCGACTACCTCGAAGAGGTGGTCTTCGCAGGAAATACAGGTACCAGCATCGCTCCTACTCCAGAGGATGTAGCAGGCTTCGAGAAATACATTGAGAACTACAAGCGCTGTCTGCCCATTGAGCAATGCGCTGTTGACAAGAAGTAATCGCTGAAGCGACATCGAAAAAGGGAAGTGAACACAATCACTTCCCTTTTTGTTTATTCTGCCTGAATGGTTACCTTTGCATCCTTCGGTAAGGAAGGCATCCTACAAGTAATGTTTCGCGATTCCCCTGGAGCCAGTGTCAGATAGTTATCCGACCAATAGGCAGGACAAACCAGATTGCCTTTTGAATCCTTGGCAGTAAGACGAATCATGAAGGCTACTTTGTCGGAGGGATTAGTAACCGTCACTTCATAGCTATCCGCCTGCTTCTTCTCCACCGACAGTTCACAAGTCCTGACAGTCATCTCATCAAGCATCTTATAGGATGCATACTGGGTGATGGGCGTATGTACCCAAGTGGTAGCACTCCAGTTGTAAGTATCTTCACCTGTTATCAGGAAATACTCGTTCGATTCGAATGTCTTACCGTCAGCATCTAAGCACTGAAAGAAGAGGAAAGCCGCGGGATCATCTCCCATATCAATGTCAAACACCTTGACGGATGTGGCAGGTTCTACCTTTACCTCCTGCTCTTTCTTTTCGTTTCCTGCGTTCCTGATCAGTTGCATGGACGACTTAAACGCAACGGGTTCAAGTGTCTCATTCACTGCATATACCGCCTTCTGGTGATAGTCGTAGATTAACTGTACAGGTGCATTACCCTTCTTCACGCCATAGTAGGCTGCATTGGGCTGCTTATAGTAATCATACAACTGCCAATAGATTCCCGGTCGGGCACCGTTCAGCATCCACTGAATGATACCAGTAGTATGAGGAAACCGAGCTCGGAACGACTCAAACATCGCCTTCGTACTTTCATAGTTCAGCATATCTGCACGATACAAGTACTCGTCAATATCCTTTGCATCCCCAAAGCGGTTATGGATTACCTCGTTGAGCTTACTGAGTGAGTTCATGGCAGAACTTGAAGCCGTACACAAAATATCCCAACGTTTGTCGATGGGGAACAAGTTGTTACCCAGCATTTTCACCAACGACTCCTTCACGGGTAGCTGCGCACCAATACCTGTCTCCGTGTTGAAACCAAAGGCACCACCAGGTGCATCTGGCAGATACCAGTAAGCCGGACCTACATATTCATACGGACCAGCCATCTTCGTACCTGATGATCCTGATATTGTACTCTCCATCTCCTTGGCAGAGATCAGGTAGTCACGGTCGTCATTCTTGCTGAGGAACTCCTGATAGCGCTTTTCCAATTCAGGTTTGGGAAGCATGTCACTACCCACAAACCATCCGATGATGGAAGGATGATAACGCAGCCACATCACCTGGTCCTCAAACGACTGACCAATCAGCTCGATATTCTCCTCACTGGTAATACCGCCAAAGCGTTCATCACAGGGAGAGCCCAGATAGTCCTCCCACTCCCAATGGCAGCTCCAGCCCACAAGGATGAACAGTCCGAGCTCGTCACAGAGGTCGTACAAGTTCTGCGAGGTTCCCCAGAAGCCCTCTAGTCGTACGGTGTTCATATTCATATCGCGAACATACTCCAACTGCAGTCGGTTGGTAGCAGGAGTATCACGCAGATAGATATCATCCGTCCATCCAGCACCGCGAAGCAGCACCTTCTTACCATTCAGCGTGAAGGCACGGTAGTTCTCGTCTGTCAGGTAGCTACGGATCTCACGAATGCCAAAACGCACGTCCTCACTATCCGAGACCTTGTTATTCTCCACGAACTCCACATGCAGGTCACAGAGTTCAGGCTTACCCATGTTGTGGCACCACCACAGACGCGGATTGTCTATATGAATCTCTTCGGGAAGGGCAAAACGACGATCCTCGCCAGGAGCAAGAGTTACAGGACAACTGAACGACTGTCCATCTGCTGTGCCTTGTAAAACGCCTTCAACCGACTGGTCAGAAAGGTTCTTCAGTTCAGTAGCCACGGTAAGCCATGCCTCTTTCAGTGTCTCGGTGTTTACCCTTGAACGGACGGCTGAATGTGATACGGCTACGTTACCGCAGGTTTTCACCTTCACCTCACGATAGATACCCATACTCTCGTCGGCAGGACGAGGATTCCAGTCGGCAAAGCCAATATTCGGCTCTCCTGGTTGAGCGCGAAACACCTCTACGGCGAGCACATTATCATTAGTAATCTGTTTGGTTACATCATACTCAAACTGACGGAACGAGCCAGCCATCTCCTGACTGTTAGCTATCTGCTGACCGTTGAGCCACACATTGGCACGATAGCAAATACCATCAAAGTCCAACAACACGTGTTCACCTTCTTGCAATGCAGGCAGATGAAACGTAGTCCGATACCACCAACTCTTCTCGAACTGCTTCTTGTCGATCTTGGCATAATCCTCAGCAGTCATCGCCTCTGGTTCGATACCGTTGGCTGTCAGAACACCCATCAGCGTCGATGGAACCTGAGCTGGTATCCATCCCTTGGTTTTGGCTTCAGGTGTTGATAGAATATCGCCTGTCATATTCACCTTATCCGATGATTGCACCTGCCATTCCATGTCTTGTGCAGCCTTCTCTGTACATGCCGTCAATGCCCCAAATAGCATCAATCCGGCCAATATATTTCTGTATTTCATAATTATCATTTGTCATTTAAGGCTCCTGCACCTAAAATAGCTGCATTGGGCAATGTTGATGGCATAATGCGGGTGGCAGCCACATTAGCCGGATAAGGGAATGATTTCAACGAGGCACGCATGGGTGCTTCAAACAACGGGAAGGCACTGGCAATACCGCCACCGATGATGATGGCCTCGGGAGCATAGGTAAACAAGACCGCCTTGATCAGCTCGCCCACGTTTCCTCCGAACTCATTCCACACGGCAACGGCCTCAGCATCACCTGCTTGAGCACGTTTGCCGAAGTTTGCTCCAGTATCACCATGCAGTTCACTGAAGAACCTGCTGCTGCAGTAGAATTCATAGTCGGCATCCTTAAAAGGAAGGGAGCCAATCTCACCAGCACCAGTATTCACGCCGTTATACAGTTTCCCATCAATGATGATACCGGAACCAATTCCTGTGCCCATGGTCAGACCTACCATATCCTTCGTACCCTTTCCTTCACCGTATTTCCATACGCCTAAAGCAAAGCAGTTCGCATCGTTGTTCACCGCTACGGGTACGCCGAACTCTTTCTCCAGGATCTCCTTCAGATGGACCTCTTTCCACGAAGGGATATTGGCCACGTTGTAAACGATGCCTTGCTGAGAGTCAACTACTGAGGGTACACCCACACCGATACTTGTTACGTCCTCACTCATCAGTTGGGCAACCTGCCTTTTCAACTGGTTGATCACCACCTTTTCCGCCTCTTTTGACGGACAGGGTTCAATCACACTGTTCACGAGTGTGGCCCCATCAGTGAGTCCCACTCGCATATTCGTTCCTCCTAAATCAATTCCAATTTTCATATCTCATATTATTATAGTCACAACCTAATAATTTTCAATTCTCAATTTTCAATTTGGCGTAGCCAGAAATGCCTTCACATCTTTCCAATGATAATACGGAGCACAATCGGTCTTTACTGCAGGAACCGTCGTCTCGTTCTCGTTTAGGAAGAACTTCACCAGGATATCATCAGAATCCGTCTTCCTGTAGAACACAATCTGTATATTCGCAGCCATAGGGATAATCTTGTCTATGGAGACATACTTATACAGATTGGGGATGTCGGCCTTCCCTCCCCTCGCCTCCTTCAGACCGAGAAGGTAGGCCAACGGCAGTACGGAACTGTCATGACTGAAGCGTAAGGTGACCGTGGGCTCGCCCTTGCGGATCACCTGGTCGGCAGTGCTCACGATACTATCCAGCACCTCCTGCTGTTGTGTATAATAAGGTGTGCTGCCAGGCACAAGACCCGTATTCAACAGCCACCCTGCATTATAGCCTTTCCACATGTTGAACAGTTCGTCCTTGGTGAACACCTCCATCAGCGAGATTCCCAGCTCGGGCACATTCTGCAGATCCTCGGCCACATTATAGAGAGCCTCCATCAGATCCCTTCCATTGACAAACGCTGCAGCCTTAGATGGGTCTGTAAACAGTACTTTCATCAACCTACGACTGTCATGTGCTCCCTCGAAGATGACTGCACGCTGCTGCTCATAGAGGTTGCTCTCAGCGGTTTCCGTGGGTTTGATACTCAAATCCTCTACCACATATTTCATGTCGTGTTTACTAGCATTCATATTGATTGAAAGCTGTGGGTTCTGTCGCTGCAACTCCTGACAGAAGTTGAACATGCTCAGCATGCAACGACGGGAGGTAGATGACTTCGCATCGATCGTCAGTGGCTGTGAGAGGAGTTCAGGGTAACGCTCATACATTCGGTGAGCAATCTCACGATGCTGCTTTGCCCCAAGCTTTGTCAGGTCACCGTCGCGGTGCCACGCATCGGCATAGCCTATCCGTAACTTTTCCAACACTTCCTTGCCTTCTGCTGTCAGGATACCGAACTGCTGGGCGCTGTCGAGTTTGTTGACGGCCGTAACATAATACTCGTTGTTTGACATATAGCGCGAGCCATGTCGGCCATAATGACTGATATAGAAAGGAACATAACCAGCAGGAGCCTTCGTCAGCTTCTTGGCTGTAGGACCCGGATAGGCAAAGTAGTTCGATCCCGTACGGTTGATGTCCTTGAACATCACTTTCTTGGTGGTCTGGGCTTGAATCATTGACCATTGACAACTGGTAATTGACAATGCCAAGCATAGTACGCACCGGGCTATTCTGTTAATCATCGTTATCTTCATCTTTTTCGATTTTTGTTTTATAAGTGATGTTTGCCTCTTCAAGCATGTTACGATAATAAGTCCTCACATCCTTCCAATGATAGAAAGGATAGCAGTCGGTTGTGATAGGAACGGAGGTCTCGTTCTCGTTCATCAGGAACTTCACGAGAATATCATCCGAACCTTGTTTACGGAAAAAGACAAGCTGCACATTACCAGCCATAGGTATCAGTCGGAAGATGGAGAAATGGTTATGCAGGTCTTCCATATCATCAGTGCCACCCATGGCTTCCTGAACACCTAAGATGAACGAGAAAGGCAATACCACGCTGTCGTGACCGAAACGCAGTCGTATACCCTTCTTGCCCGATGCTATCATCAGGTCAGCCTCATCCAGGAAATTCTTCAGCAAGGGATAGATGGCATAGTAGTTCGGCTGCGAACCGGGCATCAGACCTTCCCACAGGCACCAGCTGGCATTATATACACGGAAGCCGTCAATCAGCTCATCCTCTGTGAACAAATCATTGAACGATAACCCCAACTCTGGCAAGCACAGCATGTCGGAAGTGATATTCCACAACGCATCCGCAAACTGGTAACCATCGATGAACGCATTAGCTTCCTTTGTGTTGAACAACATGGCTATCTGATGTCTTCCGTTCAACTTCTCATGACGGAACTTATCTAACTTTTCGTAAAGATCGCCATCTGTTTCTGATTTGGGTATCTCGATACTGTCGTTGGGAATGATGTAATACATATCGTGCTCACTGGCGTCCATACTGATGTTGAGCGAGGGGTTCATGATGAGCAGCTCCTGACAGAAGTTGGCCATGCTGAGCATACATCTTCTCACTGTTGACGAATTGGCTTTCACGGTGATGGGCTGCATCATCAATGATGGATAGTTCACACAAAGGCGGTGGGCTATGGCACGATGTTGTCTTCCACCTAACGGAGTAAGGTCACCATCGCGATGATACGCATCAGCTGCAGCCACCTTCAGTCGTTCATACACATCCACACCTTTCTCTGTCAGCCAGCCACGAACCTGCGCCGTGTCCATCTTTCCCAAGACATACTTGTACGCATCATCATCCGTCATATACCGGGCGCCATGCCTGCCGTAATGACTCACATAGAAAGGTTCATAACCGGCAGGAGCAGGTGTTATGTGCCCAGTTGGGTTGGGATAGTTGCAATAGTTACCGCTCGCCAATTCAAGGTGCGAAAGTAACTCCGACTTAGAAGTCTGTGCCTCTACAGGAATCATAAAACATGATCCTATAAGGCAGCTGATAATCGTTCGTTTCATTAATTTCATTATAGTGTTATTGAATTAGGTTATCACACAATTACGCATATCTGATGCAAATATAATAAAAAAATAGTGATCATCATCAATATCTCTGCAAATATATTCATGTGTAGAGGTTTTTCCAAGTATTTTTTTTGTATTTCGCTCGTTTATCCGTACCTTTGTTGACGAATCTGCAAGCAACGGTAAGATGATTAATGAAATAACTAATAAAACAACAACATGAAAAAGTATTTATTATCAGCTCTGCTTATTCCTGCCATGCTGATGTCCATGAGCACATGGGCAGCAAATGAAGGAAAAGCTCATTACGAAGTAAGCTCACCTAACGGGAGAGTGAAGGTGGCGGTTACGAATGGGAACAGCATCAAATGGTCGATAACATACGATGGAAAGACCGTCCTTCTACCTTCCGAAATCAACATCCAATTACAACAGGCAAATAAAGTCATTGATCTTGGTAAGATTGGGAAGGTGAGCAAGAAACAGATCCAGAGCAGTTTCAATAATCCATTCTATAAGAAAGCAACTATCAAAGACGATTACGGACAGTTGCTGCTATACACCAACCAGAAGTTTACTATCGAGGTGCGTGCCTATAATGATGGTGCAGCCTACAGACTGATCAGCGGTCATACAAAACCCACCGTGGTGATGAACGAAGTGGTTGAATACTGTTTCGATGCCGACTATCAAGCATTCGTACCGTATGTCAACGATACCCGCGGAGGCGAGCGCTACTGCTACTCCTTCGAGTCGTACTACGACGAGCAGCCGCTTTCGAAGATGTTTACCGACTCGCTGGCTATCACTCCTTTGGCAGTTTGTCTGCCTGAGGGCATGAAGGCCATTGTCATGGATGCTGGAGTGGAGAACTATCCGGGTATGATGCTCGTGAAAGACCGTGGCAATACGTTGAAAGCACAGTTCGCCCCCTACCCTTTGGCACAGGAAATTGGTGGTTTCGACCGTCTGAATCTCGTTCCCTCGAAAAGAGCCGACTATATCGCTAAGCTGCAAGGACGCCAGTCGTTACCGTGGCGGACTGTGGTGATCACGGAGAAAGATGCCGACATCCTGAACTGCGATATGTCTCAGCGCTTAGCCCCAGCCTGCCGCATTGCCGATACCTCGTGGATTCATCCTGGTAAAGTGGCTTGGGATTGGTGGAACAACTGTAACATCACTGGTGTTGACTTCCCCTCGGGAATGAATACAAATACCTATTTATATTATATTGATTTCGCAGCCAAGAACCATATTGAATATATCATCATCGATGAGGGATGGAGCGGACAGGAGTCGTTGATGAGTAATATCAGCGACGAGATCGACCTCAAGCGCCTGATCGCCCACGGACAAGAAAAGGGTGTAGGCATCATCCTCTGGTCTAGCTGGCGCAACCTGATTGGGAATGATCCGCTCGGTGGGACAACGGTATGCGAGCAAGTGATGAAGCACTATGCCGACATGGGCATCAAGGGTTTCAAGGTGGATTTCTTCGACCGCGACGATCAGCAGGTCATTGCCTCAGCCTACCAGATGGCCGAATGTGCAGCCCGTCATCATCTTGTGCTCGACTACCACGGTCTGAAGCCTTTCGGCATTCAGAGAGCCTATCCCAACATCTTCAACTTCGAGGGAGTGAAAGGCTTGGAGAACTCCAAGTGGGAACCTCGTGTGGGTAACGGACCGCTTCACGATCAGCCACACTACGACGTGACCATCCCTTATCTGCGCATGTTAGCTGGTCCGTTAGACTACACCCCGGGAGCTATGGCAAATGCCATGAAAGACAGTTTCTTTGGTAATAACGACCATCCCATGAGTCAAGGTACTCGTGTTCACCAAATGGCCATGTACACTACGTTCGAGGCTCCGCTGCAGATGCTGGCCGACAGTCCGACTAAATATATGCAGAATCAGGAGTGTACCGATTTCATTGCGCAGGTTCCAACTACGTTCGACGAGACCATTGCACTCGACGGAGAACTGGGTAAATACACGCTCATTGCCCGAAGGAAGGGTTCTACCTGGTATCTGGCAGCCATGACCGACTGGGTTCCACGCGATCTAACTGTCGATCTGTCGTTCCTTGGTTCAGGACAGCATCAGGCAGATATCTTTGCCGATGGTGTCAATGCCGGCAAAGAAGCAACCGACTATCTCCATACCCGCAAGACCGTCAGTTCCTCCGATCGCCTACCTATCCATTTGAGTAGTGGTGGCGGTTGGACAGCTATCATACGATAGCACAACACAAAAGAACGATGAGAAGCATCAGTATCTCGGTAGTTCTATTCACACGGATGGCCTTTTTCATGTCGGCTGTGGTGAGCTCACGGTCGTTCTCTCCGATATATGGCTTGTCGAACAACTCGCCGAAATAATAATGCGGTCCACCGAAGCGGCAATCAAGAATACCTGCCAGGGCAGCCTCTGGATAGCCGCTGTTGGGACTGGTGTGGTTCTTACCGTACTTCTTGATGAAATTGAAAATTGAAAATTGAAAATTGAAAATTGCATGAGGCAACGCCATCAGCAGGGCGGTGAGACGGGCAGGGATAAAGTTTGCCACATCGTCGATACGGGCGGCCCAGCAGCCGAAATCTTTATACCGCTCCGTACGGTAGCCAATCATTGAGTCGAGTGTGTTCACCATCTTGTAGGTAAGCATACCCGGTGTGCCTAATAATGCCAACCAGAACAGTGGGGCAATCACACCATCGCTCAGGTTCTCGGCAAGTGTTTCAAGGGCGGCCGTACGCACCTCTTGGGCAGAGAGTTCAGAGGTGTCACGACCCACGATGCGGGCCACCTGTTCCCTACCCTCCTCCAACGATCGGTCAAGGGCCAGGAAGACGTTGCGTACTTCGCGGATCAGCGTGGTGCCAGCCAGGCAATAGAAAATGATCATCACATCAAAGAGAAGCCTCACCCCCATCCCTTCTCCAAAGGGCGAGGGGAGTTTACTGAATAGATATCTAAGAAGGAAGGTGGCGAGGAAGACGAGGAGGATAAGGGTGATGGCCAAGAGAGCTCCTTTCAGTTTACGATGAGCACCCATATTCAGTCGGTGCTCTCCGCACGAAATCATCTTTCCGAAGCCCACAACGGGATGCGGCAAACGCTGGGGGTCGCCAAAGATCAGATCGAGCACCCAGCCGATGAGGATGGCAAAGGGGTTAGTCATCTGTCAGTATCTTATATATCTGCTCCATATCCACATGTTTCCTGACATGCTCCGCCAGACGGTCGTATTGTTCTTCCTTGAATTTCTGATAGTCGAACGCCTTATCGGTCTCCGCCAACTTATCGGCAAACGGTTGCAGCAGGAAATCAACAAACGGTGCATTGTCGAGAATGCCGTGAACATAAGTACCCATACACTTGTTATCAACAATGTATCCATCAGTACGACCGTCATTCAATTGCAGTAAGGGGGATTCATTCGCATCACCAAAGGGCAGTGTCTCTCCCATGTGAATCTCGTAACCGTTCAAGAGGTGAGAAGAAAACTGTGCTTCAATTTGTCGAGTGACTTTCTTGCCACTCATCGAAGTAGTGATAGGTAATAATCCTAAGCCGGGGAGTCGTTCTATATCGCCCTCCACATGATCAGGATCGCACACCTCAACACCCATCATCTGATAACCGCCGCAAATGCCTAATACAGTAGCACCTGCCCGATGAGCTTTGATGATAGCCTGCGCACAGCCGTTACGGCGCAGCTCGTAGATGTCGTGCAGGGTGGATTTTGTTCCTGGGAGGATAATGATATCTGCCTTACTGATATCATCGGTGTTGTTCGTATAGAATAGATGGATACGTGGATCCTGTTCCAAGACATCAAAATCAGTATAGTTAGACAGGTGTCGGAGCATCACCACGGCCACATTCACTTTACCCTGCTGCATCTCGAATGATTTCTTCGCCAAGGCCACGGAATCTTCTTCCTCAATGTGGATATCTGTATAATAAGGTATTACGCCCAGTACGGGTATTCCACAAATCTCTTCCAACATCTGCCTGCCTTTATCAAAGAGTCGCATATCTCCTCGGAACTTATTGATAATGATACCCTTAATAAGCTTTCTGTCCTCTGGACTCTGCAAAGCGATGCTACCATAAACCGAAGCAAAGACACCGCCACGGTCGATATCCCCCACCAAGATTACATCTGCCTTGGCATGGCGCGCCATGGGGAGATTCACCAGATCGGTATCCCTGAGATTGATCTCCGAGATACTGCCCGCCCCTTCCATCACAATGGGATTATACCGTTCCTTCAGACGGTCGAAAGCAGCACACACTTCCTTTCGAAAATCGATTCGTCCCCCCTCTGTATTCCCCTCCTTTTGGGAGGGGTTAGGGGTGGGCTTCCAATAATCGTAGGCACTCTTATTACCCATGGGCTTGCCGTTGAGCACCACCTGCGAGGTATGATCGCTCTGGGGTTTCAATAGCAGTGGGTTCATATCCGTATGACAGGCTATACCTGCCGCCTCGGCCTGTACTGCCTGAGCCCGCCCAATCTCCAGTCCTTCTGGCGTAGCATACGAGTTCAGGGCCATGTTCTGCGCCTTGAAAGGTGCAGGGTGGTAGCCGTCTTGCCTGAAGATACGACAGAACGCTGCGGCAATGATACTCTTGCCGACATCACTGCCCGTACCGGCGAACATGATGGGATGAAGGGGTTTCATAACGTCTTTAGTACTTCTCGGTTACAAAGATAGTATTTTTAGACGAGAAAACTCAAATCCATTTGGCTTTTCTCTCGTTTTTCCGTAACTTTGCAAGCGTATGACAGAAGGACACGGCGATGATATCTATAAGTATCAGAACATTCGGATCAATTTCAGTTCGAATGTGTATTCCCATGCAGATCTGTCAGGATTGCAGAACCATCTGCGTGAGGTAATCGACTTAATACGCAACTACCCTGAACCGGAACCTTTTACGCTCGAAGCTGTTATTGCCCGTAAACGAGGTATTCCTGCCGATTGCGTTCTTGTCACCGCTGGCGCCACCGAGGCCATTTATCTCATAGCTCGTACCTTTGCCTTGCAACAGGAACCCTTCAACGCATCAATCCTCCATCCCACCTTCAGTGAATACGAGGATGCTTGCAGGATGTATGGCATTCCTACCCTCTCAGACAATAATGCCAACGCTCATTCCATTCTCTGGCTCTGCAACCCTAACAACCCTACTGGTTCAGTGGTTTCGCCAGAAAAGATTCAGCAGTATGCCCAGCAGTTTGATTATGTGATGGTCGACCAATCCTACGAGGATTATACGCAAGCGCCAATGTTAACCCTTCAGGATGTGGTGAGCTCAGATAATATCCTGCAGCTGCACTCCCTGACCAAGACCTATGCTATTCCGGGATTACGCATCGGATACATCGTTGCACCCTCCCATCTAATCAGTCTGCTACGCCAATACGTGGGTCCGTGGACCGTCAATACCCTTGCCATTGAGGCGGGAAAGTGGCTGATAGAGAACGATGTGCGGGTGTTGCCCGATATCAATACTTATCTAAAAGAAACAGAACGACTGCGTCAACGCTTGAACCAGATACCGGGTATCAAAGCTGCCGAGACACAAACCAACTTTTTCCTGGCGCGAATAACGCCTTGTACCGCTGCGGAGCTCAAAGACTATCTGGCAAGGTACCACCACATCCTCATCCGTGACGCCTCCAACTTCCGCGGTCTTACCCCCCATCACTTCAGGATCTCCACCCAGTCACCGCAGGAAAACGACCAACTTGTCAACGCAGTGAAGGATTTTGTATGTCACCTTCAATAATAATCCATTTAGACAAGCGGTCATGGTCACAGCTGTGACCATGTGACCATTTCTATGGTATTAGAGGGTATTATCATAGGTCTTACGAGGTGAAACCATAGGGATAAAGAGAGAAAACCGAAATGCATACTTATGCAATCCCAAACAGGTTATTTAGAAAGTATGGCAGTTTGAGGGAGTAAATGCCTTGATCACTCCCAGCGTTTGACGTTCTCTCTCCCAACGTTTAAGGCACCCGGAATATTCATACAAATAAGAGTATGAATATACAATTCTAAAACTTAACGCAAATCATACTTGTCACTTATTACTTATTGTCATTTTGTGCCGACATCTAACCCAACATGCCTGAAATGCCCAGCCACAAAGGGTTTGACAAGGGTTAGATGTTGCTTGAACATCTAACCTACATCTAACCCTCATCTAACCTTCCTATCCCTTCTTTCTTCCCTTTTCCAAATAGAAGAGAGAGTATCTGGGTTAGATGTACGGGATATGTGGGTTAGATGTTTAAGCAACATCTAACCCACCTCAAACCCTCTATACATCGATGTTTCAAGAGATTTGGGTTAGATGTTGAGGTTTTTGGAGCATATCATTGGTGATTTGCGAAAAAGGTTGTATATTTGCAAAATGTTACAATTACCTATTTCTGGTAATACGAGCAATAGATAAGTGATACATTATTATAACAATTAGATAAAGATTATGAAGAGATTTTTGATGACAGCGATGATGGTCGCTGCAAGCGTAGGACTGATGAATGCTCAGACTGTTCATCGGCAAGTAGTGGAAGAAGGTGGTACAGGACCGTTCAAATCGGAGGTGGTGGGAGACGCCACATGCACAGGATTTACGGTGTATCGCCCGCAGAACCTGAAGGAAGTGGTGGCAAAGAACGGTGCCTTACCCGTTATTGTCTATGCCAACGGTGCCTGCTTCAACAACAATGTGGAGATGCGACTCCTGTTGAGCGAGGTAGCCTCCTACGGGTATGTGGCAGCAGCCATCGGTCCGTACGACGAAGAGGATGTGATGGCCCAATGGAGAGGCGTACTGAAATCGTCTTATCCCGAAACCAAGGGAGAGGTTATCATGGCTAACGGTGAGAAGATTCTTCCCCTTACTCCCGAAGAGATCAAGGCTCGTCAGGAGCAACAGGCCAAGCAAAGAGAGCAGGCCATGAAGAAAGCCAAGAAGAACAAGAAACAACAGCCGGTTGAGCCGCCTTTCAGAACGTATCCGAAGATGTTGTTGGAGGTACTTGACTGGCTGACCGACCAGAATGCTAACGCTGGTTCAGAATACTACCATTGCTTGAACCTTGATCATGTGGCAGCCATGGGACAGTCGTGCGGTGGTGCTCAGGTATTGGGTGTTGCCCATGACCCACGTATCAAGACCTGCGTGATGCTGAACTCAGGTATTGGTGATATGGAGATGATGGGATCAACGAAAGAGATGCTGAAGAACCTTCATCAGCCGATGTTCTACATGATTGGCGGTCCTGGCGACATCGCATACGGTAATGCCCAGAAAGACTACGAGCGCATAGCCGATAATATTCCGGTGGTGATGCTGAACTCGAAGGACGGTCATAGCGGTACCTATTACGAGAAGTACGGCGGAAACTATGCCAAGGCAGTGGTGAAATGGCTCGACTGGCAGTTGAAAGGCCAAGTGGGACAGGCGGCTCTCTTCCTGGATGATGACTACCTGAAAATGAAATTCCCCGAATGGCAAGGCGTTCGTAAGAATTTCTAAGATTTGTTTCAGTTTTTATCTGGATAGGTCTATAATATCGATTTTTTTGTGTAAATTTGTGCCCAAATTGTATAAACCAAGAAAAGACAAAATGAGAAAGAAACTTGTTACCGCGACTATCGCACTGGTTTGCGCAGTCACAGCAACGGCTGCCGACAACGTGAAGGCTACTATTCATGCCGACCAACCTGGAGCTAAAATCAACCGAGAGATCTACGGACAGTTCTCAGAACATCTGGGATCATGTATCTACGGTGGTCTCTGGGTGGGTGAGAACTCACAGATTCCCAACATTAACGGCTACAGAAAGGATGTGTTTGAAGCACTCAAGGCGCTGAAGGTGCCTGTGCTGAGATGGCCGGGCGGCTGCTTTGCCGACGACTATCACTGGATGGACGGTATCGGTCCGAAGAACCAGCGTCCTTCTCTGCGCAACAACAACTGGGGAGGAACCATCGAGGATAACTCGTTCGGTACACATGAGTTCCTGAACCTGTGCGAGATGCTTGGCTGTGAGCCGTATATCAGCGGTAACGTAGGTTCGGGTACCGTGAAGGAGATGGCCCAGTGGGTGGAGTATATGACCAGCGATGGTGATACTCCAATGGCTCGTCTTCGCAGGGCAAACGGTCGCGACAAGGCTTGGAAGGTGAAGTACTTCGGTATCGGTAACGAGGCTTGGGGTTGCGGCGGTAATATGACTCCGGAATACTACTCTGATGAGTTCCGCAAGTTCAATACTTATCTGCGCGACTATACCGGCAACAAGCTGTATCGCATCGGTAGTGGTGCTTCCGACTATGATTATAACTGGACCACCGTACTGATGGACAAGATCGGTAACCGCATGCAGGGTGTGTCTCTTCATTATTATACTTGCTCGGGCTGGGAAGGATCGAAAGGTTCTGCCACGAAGTTCGACACCGACCAGTATTATTGGGCACTGGGTAAGTGTCTGGAGATCGAGGATGTAATCAAGAAGCACAAGGCCATCATGGATAAAGCAGATCCCAAGCATGAGGTTGACCTGCTGGTGGATGAATGGGGTACCTGGTGGGACGAGGAGCCCGGAACCATTTCCGGTCACCTGTACCAGCAGAATGCACTGCGCGATGCTTTCGTGGCTGCGCTCTCACTGAACGTGTTCCATCGTCATACCGACCGTGTGAAGATGGCGAACATCGCACAGGTGGTGAACGTACTGCAGTCGATGATTCTTACCGATCAGGAAGGAACGGGTCATATGGTGCTCACCCCGACTTACCATGTGTTCCAGATGTACACTCCGTTCCAGGAGGCTACCTATCTGCCCGTTGATCTTAACAGCGAGATCGTTCAGGTTAACAAGGAGTATTTCAAGGAGAAGCAGAATGCCAAGGACGCTGGCTACCGCCCCTGCCCTCTCCTCTCGGCTTCGGCTGCCAAGACCACCGACGGTGGTATCATCCTGGCTGTGACCAACGTAAGTCTTGACAAGGCACAGACCATCGACTTCGACATCGACGGTTACAATGCCAAGTCGGTTAACGGAAAGATCCTGACCTCGAAGAACGTGGCCGACTTCAACGACTTCAACCATCCTAACGTAGTGGCTCCCGCTGAGTTCAAGGATGCGAAGTTGAAGAAGAACAAGCTCACCGTGAAGGTGCCCGCCAAGAGCATCGTGGTGCTGAACATCAAGTAAAAGAACATATCATCAGACCTATAGATGGTCTGTAGCAAAATAATTAAACTGTGGCTTTGTAGTCACAGTTTTTTTATATATCTTTGCATCAGAATATTAACTCGATTGTATATGGAAATAATCAATAAAGATACTACTTATGAAAAAAACGAGAATTTGGATGCTTGCTACAGTATTGGTTTGTAGCAACCTGACGATTTCCGCACAAGAGGCAGGGGAACAGTTTTCTATTGCCACACTGAATGTGGACGGATTACCCCAGAAGACTTTGGTGCTGGAACTGAACGCTGACGGACCTGGTGACACAGGAACAGCACGTATTGGTAAATACTTGAAGAACAAGGGGTATGACCTGGTAATGATGCAGGAAGACTTCAACTATCATGGAGTGCTTTCTGTATGGTTGGAGGATGACTACAAGATGGACGAATGGAGCGGAGATGTAGGAATAGACGGTCATGATATTGACTTCTTTCACCTGCAGAACCACCGTTTCGAGTGCGACGGTTTGATGACCTGCTGGAAGAACGACCTGCAAGTAACTGCGGTTGCACGAACACCTTGGACACAGAACTTCGGGAAGTTCAGCCATGCCAACGACGAGATTATAACCAAGGGCTTTCGTCGTTACGACGTGACCTTACGCAGTGGCGACCGCATCGTTGTCTATAACCTGCACATGGACGCTACCCTCGAAGAGGATGAAGCAGAGATGAAGGGTGAGAAAGACCGTGAAGCACGCATGGCGCAACTGGCACAGCTGAAAGAGGATGTGCTGCAGAACCTCAGCTCGCATCCTATTATCATTACTGGTGACATGAACTGTCTCTATGGGCGCGACAACGTGAAACAGTCTTTTATCGACGCAATCAATGAGACAGGACAAGGAACGGCTTCGGATGTATGGGTGGAACTGAAGCAAGGCGGTGTATATCCAGCAAAAGCAAGTACCGAGGCTACTGCTGGAGAAGAGACGCTCGACAAGATCATTTACATCAACCCAACGATGGGTACGATGATTCAGCCTGTAGCCTTCTCGATCGACAAGGAAGGCTATCTATATGATGGAAAGCCACTGGGCGACCACTGGCCGGTTGCTGCTACGTTCCAGGTGACATCGACAAAGACTGCCATCAACGAGATCAGTAATGACCAACCTACTGACAGCAGATGGTATAATCTTAACGGACAGCGTGTGAACCAACCTCTGAAAGGTATCTATATCGAGCAAAAGGGTGAAAAGTCTGACAAACGAATCATTAAAAACTAAACACTATGATTTCCATGCGTATAACAAATATAGTAAAGGTAGCTTTCATTGTTTGTTCCTTTACCACGGCACTTACCTGTGTTGCACAGAATGCCGACTATAAGATTATCTATGAGAACGATACCGTAATCAAGACCCGTGTGGGAGGGTTCTCATTAGACTCCCGACCAGTGCGCCGCATCATCTACGAATATACCTCGAAAGATGCCGACGGTAAGCCGGCCACCATCAGCGGTGTGATGATGATTCCTTCAAACATCATCGACGGAACGCCTTGCGACGGTATCATGCTCTTCAACCGCGCCACGTTGGGTTCACCCGACGACTGTCCTTCAACGGGTAACCAGGAACTGATAAACGGATTGATTGCCAATCCCTTGAAGCCGAACTATATCCTTGTGATGAGCGATTTTATCGGCTACGGATCATCCAGCGAATACCCGTCGTTCTATCACAGCGGTGACGTAAATGCCCGGAACTCGCTCGACGGTCTGCTGGCCGCGCGGCAGATTCTCGACGATCAGCAACTGCCACAGGGTAAGTACCTGTTCAACCTCGGCTTCTCACAAGGCGGCTCTGAGTCGCTCTATGTGGCCAAACTGCGCGACATGGAGTACAAGGATAAGGGGGTTACCTTTACCAAGACCTTTGCTGGAGGCGGTCCTACCGACTATGCCGTGGCTTATCAGGAATATGTGGAGAAGGATTGGTGCGAAGACTGCAAGGATGTGGTCATGATGCTGATATCATGCGTGGAGAACTGTCATATGAATATCGACTACAAGGATCTGTTTACAGAGCCTCTGGCCACAGGTGCAAAAGAATATGTAAAGACCAAGAGGAAATCTACCCTATCCGATTATGGTGTCAACATGAAGGATTCGCTCCACAATCTGATACAGCCTGCCTATATGAATCTGAAGACCGAACAGGCAAAGACACTCATGGCCAAGTTGAAAGAAATCAACCTGATGAACGGATGGGAACCTGATACCGAACAGAAATACTTCATCGAACACAGTCGTCACGACAACTATGTACCCATCCAGTGCGTACGCAGCATCATCCCTTGGATGCAAGACAAGGGGTTCACGCCCAGCATCGTACCGGGCAAGACCAATCTGCAGACCAATACATTGGTGTTCAAACTCGACCATACCAGCTCGGCCATCGTGTGGATCATCCAGACCATTGCGGCCATCCAGTTCTGGCCCGTGGTTTACTACGAGGGTGAACAGAACCGCTACTACCATGAGGTGATGGGAGACATGAACCTGATCAAGTTCATCAAGACACTCGAGAGCATGGGTATCGACCTGAGAAAAATCATCAAGAATAAAGGTCTGGCCAGAGGAAATCTACCCAACCGTTATACATGGTTCGACCTGATTCCCAATATCAGCGAAACACTGGCAAAGGTGGATCTTACAACCGATGACCTCGATGAGATGTGTAAAGATGCGGGTATTACCGATCTGGACATATTAACAGCCTATGCCTATCTCATGGAGGAAAGTGATGAGCGTGAAGAAGCAAAACCTGCCTCCATGGCAAAGGCCATGAATCGCATAGAAGCACCGCTGTTCTTACTGCGTAAATACGAGCAGACGCTGGCTAACTGGTTCATGCTCGCTGGCTACGATGTGAACTATCAGGCATGGGGAATGTAGCATCAAATGGGAATAATGATAGCTTTTTGTTACATTTTCCTTACCATTCCCATCATTTTAATAAATAATCCAAAGAAATCAACGGAAAGTGGAAAAAAATATGTAAATTTGCAGTTGCATTGTAAAGAGACACGATAACTATATCTTATAATATACATTAATTATGAATGACAAGAAATTGATGAACAAAGCAGCAGACAATATCCGAATCTTAGCTGCTGCTATGGTAGAAAAGGCTAAGTCTGGTCACCCCGGAGGTGCTATGGGTGGTGCCGACTTCATTAACACGCTGTATAGCGAGTTCCTGGTGTACGATCCTGAGAACCCCAACTGGGAAGGACGCGACCGCTTCTTCCTGGATCCCGGCCACATGGCTCCCATGCTCTACAGTCAGCTTGCCCTGATTGGCAAATACTCACTGGAGGATCTGAAGAACCTGCGTCAGTGGGGTTCAGTAACTCCTGGTCACCCTGAGCGTGAACTGGCTCGCGGCATCGAGAACACATCTGGTCCTCTGGGACAGGGTCATACCTTCGCAGTAGGTGCTGCCATTGCTGCCAAGTTCCTGAAGGCTCGTCTGGGTAACGTGATGAACCAGACCATCTATGCTTACATCTCTGATGGTGGTGTACAGGAAGAGATCTCACAGGGTGCTGGTCGTATCGCCGGTAACCTGGGACTCGACAACCTGATCATGTTCTATGATGCCAACGATATCCAGCTCTCTACCAAGACAGAGGTGGTTACTTGCGAGGATACCGCCAAGAAGTATGAGGCTTGGGGATGGTATGTGCAGAAGATCGACGGTAATGATGTGGAGCAGATCCGCGAGGCTATCAAGAAGGCTCAGGCTGAGAAGGAGCGTCCTTCACTGATCATTGGTCATTGTGTGATGGGTAAGGGTGCCCGCAAGGCCGACGGTTCAAGCTATGAGAGCAACTGCGCTACACACGGTGCTCCTCTGGGTGGTGATAACTTCGTGCAGACCATGAAGAACCTGGGTGCTGATCCTGAGAACCCGTTCGTCATCTTCCCCGAGGTACAGGAACTGTATGCAAAGCGTGCTGAGGAACTGAAGAAGATCGTGGCTGAGCGCTACGCTGCCAAGGCAGAGTGGGCAAAGGGTCATCCCGAGCAGGCAAAACAGCTCGAGGAGTGGTTCAGCGGCAAGGCTCCGAAGATCGACTGGAGCAAGGTGGAACAGAAGGCTGGTTCTGCTACTCGTGGCGCAAGTGCTACCGTACTGAGCGTGCTCGCAGAGCAGGTTCCGAACATGATCTGCGCATCTGCCGACCTTTCTAACTCTGATAAGACCGACGGATTCCTGAAGAAAACACATGATATCGTTCGCGGTGACTTCAGCGGTGCCTTCTTCGAGGCTGGTGTGGCTGAGCTGACCATGGCTTGCTGCTGTATCGGTATGGCACTGCATGGTGGTGTAATTCCTGCCTGTGGTACCTTCTTCGTATTCAGCGACTACATGAAGCCTGCTGTTCGTATGGCTGCTCTGATGGAGCTGCCCGTGAAGTTCATCTGGACACACGATGCCTTCCGCGTGGGTGAGGATGGTCCTACCCATGAGCCTGTTGAGCAGGAGGCACAGATCCGTCTGATGGAGAAACTGAAGAACCATAGCGGTAAGAACTCTGTACTGGTTGTTCGTCCTGCAGATGCTGAAGAGACAACAGTATGCTGGAAGATGGCTATGGAGAACACAGATACTCCTACTGCCCTGATCTTCTCTCGTCAGAATATCGACATGCTGCCCGAGGGCAACGACTATAGCCAGGCTGAGAAGGGTGCTTATGTTGTAGCTGGATCAGATGAGGACTTCGACGTGATCCTCTTGGCTTCTGGTTCTGAGGTATCTACCTTGGAGGCTGGTGCTAAGCTGCTTCGTGAGGACGGTGTGAAACTCCGTGTGGTTAGCGTTCCTTCTGAGGGACTGTTCCGCTCACAGAGCAAGGAGTATCAGCAGAGCGTTCTGCCCGCAGGTAAGAAGAAGTTCGGTTTGACCGCTGGTCTGCCCGTTACACTCGAAGGACTTGTTGGTGCTGACGGTTGTGTATGGGGTTTGCAGAGCTTCGGCTTCTCTGCTCCTTACAAGGTGCTCGACGAGAAACTGGGCTACACAGGCGAGAATGTGTATAAGCAAGTAAAGGCCTTGCTGGGATAATAACGTTGTCTTTGACTTCGAAGAATATGGAAATTAAAACGATAGGCATAGCCTCTGATCATGCAGGTTTTGCATTGAAGCAGTTCGTGAAGTCATACCTCGAAAGGAATGGTTACGAGTATAAGGACTACGGAACCTATTCCGAAGAGAGTTGCGACTATAGCGACTATGGACATGCGCTTGCTAAAGGTATCGAGGATGGAGAAGTCTATCCTGGCATCGCTATCTGCGGATCAGGCGAAGGTATCAACATGACTTTGAACAAACATCAAAGTATCCGTGCTGGTCTGTGCTGGATTCCAGAAATCGCACACCTCATCCGACAGCATAACAATGCGAATGTTCTCGTTATGCCAGGTCGATTCATCGACTCTGATATGGCAGAGCGCATCATGGATGAGTTCTTCGCTACAGAATTCGAAGGGGGAAGACACCAGAGAAGAATCGATAAGATTCCATGCCAATGTTGTAAATGATAGATGATCATACTAAATTACGATGCCTCTCAAGTATCAGACTTGGGAGGCATCGTTTTTTATATGGGCATAGTTAAAGATGAAAGATGAAAGATGAAAGATGAGAGATGAGAGATAAAAATTTAGACTTTATAATTTAGAATTTATTTTTTATCAAAAAATAATATGAAGATATTATTATTAGGCAGTGGCGGCCGCGAGCATGCCTTGGCATGGAAAATCGCCCAAAGTGAGAAATGTGACCAACTCTTTGTCGCCCCTGGCAATGCCGGCACGGCAACAGTACAGAAAGCCCAAAACGTTGCCATGAAAGCCGATGACTTTGAAGCCATCAAGCAGTTTGTGGTGGAAAAAGGCATCGACATGGTGGTCGTTGGTCCTGAAGACCCACTGGTGAAGGGCATCTACGACGACCTGAAGGCCGACGAGCGCACCAAGACGATTCCCGTCATTGGCCCGTCGAAGGCAGGTGCCGTGCTCGAAGGCTCGAAGGACTTTGCCAAAGGCTTCATGCAGCGTCACCATATTCCCACCGCACGCTATGAGACGTTCGACGGCGAACACTTGCAAGAAGGCTTGTCATTCTTGGAAACCCTCAATCCGCCCTACGTACTGAAAGCCGACGGACTCTGCGCCGGCAAAGGTGTGCTCATTCTCCCCACCCTCGACGAAGCCAAGAAAGAGCTGAAAGAGATGCTGGGCGGCATGTTCGGCAATGCCTCGTCAAGAGTAGTCATCGAGGAGTTCCTCAGTGGCATTGAGTGCAGCGTGTTCGTGCTCACCGATGGCCTTCACTACAAGATTCTGCCTGAAGCAAAGGACTACAAGCGCATTGGCGAAGGCGACAAGGGCCTGAACACCGGTGGCATGGGCAGCGTTTCACCCGTACCATTTGCCACGAAAGAATGGATGCAGAAGGTTGAGGACCGTATCATCCGCCCCACGGTTGAAGGTCTGAAGGCAGAGGGTATTGAATACAAAGGCTTCATCTTCTTTGGTCTTATCAATGTAAAGGGCGAGCCAATGGTCATCGAGTACAACTGCCGTATGGGCGATCCCGAGACCGAAAGTGTCATGTTGCGCTTGAAGAGCGACATCGTTGACCTGTTCGAGGGTGTGGCAACAGGTCATCTCGACCAGCACAGCATTGAGTTCGACGAACGCGCTGCCGTATGCGTGATGCTCGTTAGCGGAGGCTACCCCGAAGCCTATAAGAAGGGCTATGCCATTACAGGCATTGATGAAGTGAAAGGCTCGGTGGTCTTCCATGCCGGAACAGCCTTTGCCCCTGCCCAGGAAGGCGAAACTCCCACAGTGGTCACAGCCGGAGGCCGCGTCATTGCCGTATCATCCTATGGCAAGGATAAAGCCGAGGCGCTTCAGAAATCTTTCGAGGGCGCAAAGAAGATTCAGTTCACCGACAAGTATTTCCGCCGCGACATTGGGGCCGACCTTTAAGTCAGCCCCTCCAACAGTCCTCTACGAGGTGGCTTGAAACAATCAGCAGAAGGGAAACACATTGAAGAAATACCTGCAGAACCAAATTGCCACAAGTCCGCTCACGTTGCTTGTGGCAGCTATTGTCACCATCATAGTATGGCTGGCAGCAGGGTTATTGAATCACCCTTGGTGGATTCAACTGGCTTGTATGGCAGTCTCAACCTACCTATTGGTGGAGATGAGCAACAACAATGCCCTGCTACGTGTGCGCAGTCGCATGGTCACCTCCGTATTTCTTCTCTTTTCCGCCTGTCTCTCCCCCTATATCGGCAGTCTGTCAGGAGCGATGATAACGTTATGTTTCATCGCATCAATCCTGCTATTGTCTCAGACCTATCAGAATCAGGAGGCAACCGGTCTCACCTTTTATTCATACCTTTTCATTGGTATCGCGAGTCTCTTTTGGGCACAGTCAATTCTCTTCGTTCCATTGTTCTGGATTCTCAGTCTCACCCAGTTGCAATCACTGAGTCTACGCACATGGTCAGCATCCCTACTCGGTTTCCTCACCCCCTACTGGTTTGCGTTTCCATGGATGATCTACAACGAAAATTTTGGCCATTTCATCGAGAATTTTAGTCAGATTTTTACATTCGACCACTCCTTCAGCTACTCCCTCCTGTCGATCGGAGCGAAAGCCACTCTCCTACTCATTCTGATACTCTTCGCGCTGTCATTCCTGCATTTCAGGAGTCACAGCTTCGAGGACCGCATCCGTATCCGTCAGCTATACGGCTTCTTTGCCGTTATCACAGTGGCAACCATCATTTACTTATTGGTTCATCCACAGTATTTCGACCCGCTGATACGCATCATCATCATCTTCGTCAGCCCGTTTGTGGCTCATTTCTTCACGCTGACGAGTTCCAAAGTCACTAATCTCATTTTCATCATCGGTTGCATTCTGTTGACTGCCGTTATTGGCATCAACCTTTATGAATCAATTTCTGCCGATTCCATCGAAACGACAACGACCTCATGGAGTGGATTATTGACTTTCTGACCGGCTATGGCTATATCGGCATGTTGCTGGCTGCTTTCCTGGCAGGCAGCTTTTTTCCGTTCTCCAGCGAAGCAGTGATGGTGGGTCTCATGGCTACCGGCCTCGACCCTTGGCAGCTCATGATCTACGGCACCATAGGCAACGTGTTGGGCAGTTGCTTCAACTACGGTGTGGGGCGTATGGGAAAGCTGGAGTGGATAGAGAAATACCTGCACGTCAAGAAGAAAGACTTAGACAAGGCTGAGCGTTTCATGGCAGGTCGCGGAGCCTGGATGGGGTTCTTTGCCTTTCTCCCCGTGCTTGGTTCAGCCATCACCATCGCCCTGGGATTCATGCGAGCCAATGTCGTTATCAGTCTCATCAGCATCACCCTCGGCAAGCTATTCCGCTACCTCATCCTCATCGCAGGTGCCGGATTATTCATTTAGAGGTACGCCTTTTCTGTTAATTTATGTAGAGCGGCTGCAAATTCTCATTCCTCATTTCTCATTTTTCATTATAAAGAAGTACCTTTGCAGGCAAATTTTTAACGTTAAAAGAAATTTTTTCGATGAAACAGTACCGCATTGTGGACAACGTGGTAGGTTGGCTGACCTTTTTGATTGCAGCCTTTGTTTACTGCTCCACTATCGAACCGACAGCCTCTTTCTGGGACTGTCCCGAGTTTATCACAACGGGCTATAGGCTCGAAGTAGGTCACCCGCCTGGTGCACCTTTCTTTATGCTCACCGCCAACTTATTCTCACAATTTGCCTCTGATGCCACGCAGGTGGCTTACTGGGTCAACATCATGAGTGCGCTGCTCTCAGCTACATGTATTCTGTTCCTGTTCTGGAGCATCACCCACCTGACGCGCCGTCTGCTCATTGACCGTTGGGACGATCTGACTATTGGCAAGTTGATTACCATTGAAGCCAGTGGCCTGGTGGGTGCCCTCATCTACACGTTCAGCGACACGTTCTGGTTCTCAGCTGTTGAAGGCGAAGTCTATGCCTACTCTTCAGCTTTCACTGCCGTTGTGTTCTGGCTCATCCTGAAATGGGAGGATCATGCCGACGAGCCTCACAGCGACCGCTGGCTGGTGCTCATCATGTACATGACGGGCCTGTCCATCGGCGTTCACCTGCTGAACCTGCTCTGTCTGCCAGCCATCGTGCTCGTGTGGTACTACAAGCGTTTCCCCAATGCCAACGCCAAGGGCTCACTCGTGGCGCTCCTCGTGTCGTTTGCCCTCGTGGCAGCGGTGCTCTACGGCGTCGTACCGGGCATCATCACCGTCGGCGGATGGTTCGAGCTGTTCTTCGTCAACACGCTTGGCATGTCGTTCAACACGGGTCTCTATGTCTATATCCTGCTCCTCGCAGCGGCCGTTATCTGGGCTATCTGGGAGACACAGCACGCCACCGACTCTAACTGGCAGCGCCAGAACATTGCCTTCATGCTCAGCGTCGGCCTGCTCGGTATCCCGTTCTATGGCTACGGCTGGTCGGCATTCTTCATCGGCGTCGTCATACTGGCCCTGCTGTGGTTCGTACTCAACCGCCGCATCAGGATCTCCGGCGAGAGCAAGAAGTTAGTGGCACTGGTGACACCCCGCCTCAAGAACACCGCCCTGCTCTGCATGCTCATGCTCATCATTGGCTATTCTACCTACGCCGTCATCGTCATACGCTCCGACGCCAACCCACCCATGGACCAGAACTCGCCCGAAGATATCTTCACCCTCGGCGACTACTTAGGACGTGACCAGTACGGCCAGCGCCCGCTGTTCTATGGCCAGGCCTACACCTCACAGGTGGCCCTCGAGTCCGACGGACGCTACTGCAAGCCCGTCATGTCCAAGGGCAAGCCCGTGTGGCAGCGCAAGGAGAAGGCCAGTGCCGACGAGAAGGACTCCTACTTCGTCGTGCGCACCAAGGATGAATACAAGTATGCCCAGAACATGCTCTTCCCGCGTATGTTCGATGCCGGCCACACCCAGGACTACGAGGCCTGGATGGGTGGCGTCAGCGGCTCCGAGGTACCCTACGACCGCTGCGGCGAGGACATGATGGTGAAGGTA